>RRZT010364419.1_pt1 | contig 48318 bp, 82 predicted proteins | sample 2165551 | NCBI WGS metagenome assembly RRZT01 (sample SAMN10456910, study PRJNA506462) | wastewater metagenome | biome: wastewater; feature: sludge; material: wastewater sludge; isolation source: wastewater sludge with Escherichia coli K12::gfp cells carrying plasmid... | place: USA: Moscow, Idaho... | reverse complement strand
TATAGCGAATAAAACAAAAGCTACCTCCCTATCAGAAATCTCGCCTGGAAGCGAACGACGGGAAATTGTGGAACGAAGCGAAGCGTAGTGGAACAATTTGACTAGTCGGAGCGCAACAGGAAGAGATTTCTGACATCATCATATCAGTGATAAAAAAATAAAACATTAAAATGTTTCCAGTAACCCTTATCTGGCGCTTTTGAAAATAAGCACTATAAATAAAATTATTGCAATAGCTGTATAAATATCTTCCATTATTTCATCCTGTCAAGTTGTGTTCTAAATTGAGCTTGATATCGTTTGATAATATCACCATCGCCTTGCGTTACTGATAATGACTCAAGAACTGTCAATAAAGACATTATTCTAGGCAGATTGATAGTTTGCTTAGCAAATTCGTCTTTGATTATTTTAGATACCTCTATGAATGTATCTGAGCTACCTTGATATGGTTCAAAGAAATTAAGTATCTTGCTTAGCATCTGATAGCTCCAGAATTTTATAAGCTCTTAAATTACCTTTGAATGATAAAGTGTTTTGATCCCATTCAAGTTTTTTCCCATTACTCATATAATCAAGCTCTTGAAACATAATATGATTTGAAAGCTCAGTTGTTAGAGTGTTTTTGCATAATGCATATAAATTTTGTCTTGCATCATTATAAGCTTTAAGTTTTTCTTTAAATTTATCAATTGATTCTTTAGAAAGAAAACCTAGTGCTTTGTGTTGAGAAAGTTCAATATTTATTACTTTATATAATGGCTGAACAACTTCCTTTTCTGGCGCTTTGTCAAGTAAGCAAGATTCCAGAAATTCCTCAAAGCTTAGACCTGATTTAGTGTATGCATTATAAATAATTGGATGCTTTGGCTCAACAAAGCCATATCCATCAACAAATTTACCATCAAGTAAGATTGATTTCATTATTTCAGTTATATTAATTTGCATAGTTTTTCCTTTAGTTTTTTGTAAATGTTTATAAAAAATAGTTCAATTTTCCTGAAGTCGTGAGCTAAACAATATGAAAAATTATTGTTTCTAATATGATTTAAATCAGCTTTTAGTTCTTTGATAAGTCTATCGTTTTCAAGACATTGCTTTTTTTCTATTTCTAAAAGTTTTTTGAGTTCTTCTATTAACATATTACCACTTATTTGTAGAACTTCTAACTTTAGAATGATTCTTAAGTTTGTATCCATCTAGTGTATAATAATCAGTTTGATCGCACTCACTACAGTCTTCCCAGTACCAGCATAACCAAATCCATTCATAGTAATATTCTTTTCCTTTAATATTCCAAACTCTTGTTGGTCTAAATGCAAATTTTTCAATTGACATTGTTGTTTTCCTTCATAAATATTTCTATATCATGTTTGATTTCTTCCATTTGGAATGCTACATCTTCATCAATGTCTTTGCATACCATTATTGCTTTATCAGATGTGATAAGAAATTCATTATAGCTTTTAAGTTTAGATTGCTTTTTCTTGTAGATTGCAATATTCTCTAAATGCTGTCCTGATTTCTCTATCCAATAATTACAGATATAGTCTTTAGTTTGCATAGCAAATACATCCTCTGAGTACATCTTTGGTGTAAGAATATCAGTTGTTTCACTCCACAAAGCGCCAGTGAATAGTAGTGATAATATTAAGTGTTTTTTCAATCTTGTATTCCTATTACTTTTAAATTTTTTTCAAATCTTGCTAAACCTTTTCTATTTGTTATTTTCCCGTCTGCATATTTTGGTGTTGAGTCTATAATATGATATTTAAAATAAAATCCAAAATCTTTATATACTAAAGGACTCTTGCAACTTATCCAATAAGTTCCATTGTGATGTCTAGGACTATCAAGTCTGCAGTTTACACTATGTTCAAATATATCCCCACCTCTCCCATCTTCTCTTAAACTAGCAAATATTTTATTTCCTTGACTATCTGTCATATCAGGAAATGAAATGCTTAGTGTTGACAAATTACATATATCTCCACCTACATATTCTTCATTTAATTGTCTAACGGCACACAAGTTGTTTTCTTTGTCTATTCCAATAAGATATCCAATAATATATTCATTACTATTTTTTTTTCTTGCTCTATGCAATGGTATATCTATTTCAAATTTTTTCATTTTAATCCTTTTTTCGTTGCAAATAATGAATTTAAACTTGCAGCTATAATTATTGTAATAAGTGATGTGCTTATAGAAAGTAATAAAATTTTATACAAATATTCAGATATTGTATAATCAGCAAAAAAATATAAATAATTAAATATTAAACAAATTACAATCGATACCAAAAATATAGATATTGCAATTTCTCCAGCAATTATAATTAATTCTATAAATATATATACTATTATGCCTTTCATAAATAATCCTTTTTTTTCATTCTTTTTGTATAGCTTGGTTCTCCTCTATCTATTACAATAGGAAAAAAATCTCCGTATATAAATACTTTCCATAATAATTCATTTTTTTCAAGATGTCTATAACGATGTGGACTCTCTTCTTCCATTTCTATTTTCCATTTTTCAAACTTTTCTATTAGCTCTCTCATTGATTCTTTTTCTAAAGCATTGAATTGTTTTTCTTTTAATTTTATATTTTCTTCTGCTTTAGAATTCGAATCCGCCTGAAGTATCTTTTGACATAGATTCATAAGTTTTTTTAACATAGTGTTTCCTTGTTTCGCAATTGAAGAATATATTGCACTGCATGCATGAGTTGTTTATTCTTTGATTGCAAGCTTTAAGCTTCTCTAGCGCCATAGAATGAGCTAGTTCATATTTATCTGGCGCTATTGAAGTTGTATCCATCGTTTTGTTTTCTCTTTAGTTTATCTTTTTTTAGAAGTTCGTTTCTAATGTAGAATACCTTTTTAAGTATCCATTCCTTGTTTTTAGACTCTATTCCTTTATATTTCTTCAAAGTTTTATATGGAGTCTTGTATTCAGATAGAAGCTCGTTATAAACTGCTTCACACGAACGAATTGAATATGGAGAAATGTTTTTGTCTTTTAGGAATTTACCCCAGTTTCTAATTACTATTCCACACGGTCCAACGGTCTTTCCACCGTCTTTATGGTTTACATAATAATCAAATGATGATTCAGTAAATGCTAAAGCTAGAAAGAAATAAATATCCTCTGGTTGCTTACTCTGCAATCCGATGTATATCCTTTACGATTGCCTTAACATCTTGATGAAGTTTAAGTTCGTTTCTAAGTCTCTTGTTCTCTTCTATAAGAAGATTTATAGATGATGTAGATATTTCTCTTGTTTTCATTAGATCGTTGTTTATATTTAATGCTACATTCATTGCATTTATTGTTTTCTCGTATTGTTTATTTAAATCATAATTAGATTTCATAAACATTCCTGAGCCTATAATTAATACATAAATTAATCCTATTGGAAGTAAATGCTTAGTCATTGTTTCTCCTTTAATTGATAAAATCAAACTTATTCGATTCTACATTTTTAATTTGAAATTCATCAAGTTTGTTACCTAATGAGTTTTTGATTAATACAGTAAATGTATCAATATCTGTCTTATGAATAAGTACAACTTTTGAGTCCAGATGAACTGCTATTCCAACACCGTGTTCGTTGTCAAGTGTATAGTTTAGCATTTCGTGTTTGATTGAGCTTCTAAGCTTATCAACATTATCATCTGTTTTATAAAATGATTTATTCATAAAAATTCCTTATTTATCAAGTTGAGAAATATGTTTGAAGTCCATATTACATTGTTTTGGAACAGATTTGTCTTTGTTTATTATAAATACTTGATTCATTGTTGTAATTGAGTAAAATCTAGTATTTATCCATTCGTATCCATTTATACATAAGTGTTTTACATATGTATCTGATGTTCCAATAACATTGTTATCAATTCTGTAATCGTTTAGTATTATAACATCAGCTAACAAAGCGCCAGATAAAGATGCTGCTATAAGTAAATGTTTCATTTGATTAATCCTTGTTTTGATTGCATAATAATGCTCTTCCTTATTCATCAGTTAATATGATGTTTTGATTTCCAGATCTATTGCATAATTTGAATGTCATTACACCATTTGTGCATTGTTGAGCATGGCAAGTTGGATCAATTATATTGCATCATTGAAATAATACAATTGCGATTATTGATATTATAAGTGTTTTCATTTGTTTATTCCTTGTATATATATTTAATAAACAGATATTTTGCAGCCAGGGACCGACTCCTTGTGCTTATATCTGTTTATTAAAAATAAATAGTTGCTAGAATCAACTAGCAACTAAGTGTTCAAAAGTTATACCCAATTAACAAATTTAACGCATTTTGATGTGAACTCTTGGGTGCGATCACTATTGTGTAGTCGAACCACTCTATCAAACCAGACACCCTCTGGAATAGTGCATATGAAAAACTAAACAAGCTATGTAATATTCAAAGCACTATTTGGCTTGTTTAGTTTTTATTTAACAAAGCGCCAGACAAGTAGAAAATGGAAGATAAACTACCTCTTCTGGCGCTTTGAAAGGTTACACTGCATGTCTATTTATATACCGCCGTCTTGATGTGTTGTTTGCGGTGCATCTATATTCGTTTAGTCATCCTCGTTTTAATCCTAACCTTTAAGGCTTGCGAGCTACACAGGGTATATGGTTGATGCCTCACCAAGTTGTTATTATTCTATTCCTTCTTCAGAAAGTTTTTCAATAAGTTCATAAATTTTTGTTTCTGAAAATCTAAGCTTAACTCTTGTTTGATTGCATGCGTTGAATACTTCAATACATTTATCAATATCTTCGTATCCAAATTCCTTACCAAATTCACCTGGTGTGTAGAATTGAAAACCTACAAGTGCGTCTTCTAAGATTGCTCTTAATGCAAATAACATATTTTTATCAGATAGTTCACAAGCTTTAGATTGTGCAAACTTATTACTGACATCATTAATAGTTGTTGTTCTGTTTGGGAAAATTCTAGGCGCTACATTATTGGCTAAGCTTCTAGTATAAAGTCCTGAGTCAATATATATTTCGCTTGTCAAAGCGCCAGTAATAGGATGTTTGTAAGTATGTTCATAAATGCATCCTTGCTTGACACTAATAGCATCAGCTAAATATCTGGCGCTTTGAGAATATTCAAATGTCTCATTGTTGATAGTAACAGAATATTTAGGAAATAACATGTGATAAATAGCATTGTATCTACCATCGTCTAAACGCTTACCGATACCTATAAATTGAGAAGAAATTGTTATTCCTTCAAATGTTGTTGATGTCATTGATTATTCCTTTATTGTTAACATTAGAAGACACAATGTAAGCGCCAGGAGCGGTGTGTGTTGAGTGACGCAAATCAATGTGCCTTATAATGTTAACTTTCGTTTTTGATTTTTCTACCTAGCTGGTAGGATTATGCAAAAAATCTCCACCGACTGCTCTCGAAAATTTTCACTTCCGCTGGCGCTACAGTGAATAATTTTCTCGTTTGCCGTTGCGATTTTTTGAATTGTTATGAGTTTTTGTTGTCTTCTGAATAAACTTTAGCTCTAACTTCTTCTTCAAGCTGTTGTATTTTTATTGACATTATGTCTTTGAATTGATTGTCTTTAGCTCTTGCTTCAGATAATTCAAAAGATATATCGTGTTTAAAGTTGCTGTCCCATGAAACTTGAAGAACATATAATGCATCATTACCAACACCATGTGGACAAACAATATATGGATTTAAAACAAGTTTTCTTCCATTCTTCTTGATTAGTCCAGAATCAATACATCTTTTCAATATTTCACTGATTTTTTTTCTTGTTGTGTTAAATATTTGAGCTAATTCTAAAACACCAAGATGATTCTTAGATGTTGAAACTTTCAATACACCTTGTCGATCAGTGTTAGCTATTATAAATGAAAATATATTATAGTCTAAAGATGACTTAACTATTTGAATACCTGCTTCTCTAAGCTTATTTGTCTGTACCATTTTCATACCTCCCCTGTTTGCGAATTCTTTAGTATAAAATTCATAATTTGAATATGCTTCAGAAATCTGAATACCTGTTTCTTTTGAAAACTGCTCATTTAAGCTAGTTGTTACGTTTGAATGAATATAATTACTCATAACTTTTACCTTTAATATTGTTTTTGCTTGAACAACATAACTATATCAAAGGTAACCTTTCAGGTAACTTAATCAATCAAAATATATTCATTCAAATGTAACCAATAAAAGCTGAAAATCATCATTAATGTAACCTATGACAGTATTGCAAAAGTTTGTTTAAGTTCGATATTATGGCTTTTATTAGCACTTAAAGGCATGATCGTATAGAAATATATATAGCGATAATTAAATGTGTCAGATGTGTCCGTGGACTCAAATCCAATCATCCCCTCCGTAGCTTTTGTGACGGCAAACGACAAATTTCTTTTCCGAAGGCGCTAGCCGTAGGAAAAAAATTTGGAGAGCGGTCGGCAAAAAAAGCTACGCAACTATACAGTCAGTATAAAAAAATAAAAACAGTTAAATGTTCTCACTATCTGGCGCTAGGAGTAATGAAGCATCATAGAGAGCTTTTTTATAGCTTCTGTGAGCTTTCATTGTCTTAGCGTGTGTTTCTTTGTTGTAATACTGTTTTGAGCCTCCACGTGCTTCTCTTGCTTGGAGATTATCCTTGTGCTTCTCTGGATCAAGTATAAATTGAATAAGTCTTCTAGATACACCGAATTGAGTAGCTAGTTTTCTCTGAGAAGTATCAGTTGTTTCATATAGATGTCTTATAAGCTCTTTGTCTTCTTGTGTAAGCTTTATTCTCTTGTCGTGTTCTTTTGGAACTAAAAGCTTGTCTGATTCAAATTTGTATGGCATATTGTTATCCTTATCTGGCGCTAAAGTTTATCGTTCCTAAATGATAAGTCTAATGAAATGTACTTTTCTAGCTTATCAAATAGTTCTGATTCTGTTTCGCATTCGCTTAAAATAAGTGATAATCTTTCATTTAATCCACCCATTTTGCTAATATTGTTAGTTGTTTCATAATCAAATCGTGCTTTAAATATTACTATCATTCTGTCTTTTAATACTGATTGCTTAATATCTACAACTTGTATGGTTTTATTATCATCATAGATATCATAAAATTTTCCATTGATATTAATTGTAAGTTTCTTGTATCTCATAAATGTTCCTTCATCTGGCGCTTTGAGAAGTAAGTTAACATTACCTCTAAAAGAGCCAGAAAGTGACTCTTTTATTTTATTCTGTAACTTTAGTTTGTTTTTGTTTCTTTTGAGCTTCAACTGATAGTTCGAATGGAACTGTAACTTTACCAGCTAAGTCATATCTGATAACTGATTCAACTCTTGATGACCACATGAATTGTTTTAATGCAGCTTCATCAGCAAATTCCATTAATGTACCTTCTGCATTACATACAATTTTTGGTGTTTTTGGTTTTTTAACTTTTGGTTTTCCGTTTGTTGCAATTAGTTCTAAGATTGCTTCTTTTAATTCGTTATTCATTGTAAATTCCTTTGATTGGTTTAAATTGTTAGCTACTTCAGTAGCGCCAGTATCTTGTTGTAAATAATTCCATACATGTTTAGCATATGAAAAAGCATCAAGTGCATCATCATTAAGTCTTGATTTGATTCCTTCTTGCGGAACAAATGCAATGTCTGGTTGTGATGCATAATCAACACCTATGATTGGTTCTGAAAATTTTGGTTTTGATTCAGATAAATCTGAGATATGAAACTTAATATTATTATTGTCTTTAAATAGTACTGATGGTAATAAATTAGCTTTGTAGCAAGTTTTATTGTTTTCATAATTAAATGAATAATAAACTGGCAAACCAGAATTGTATCTAGCATCCCAGTAGTCTATATCTTCTACTTCTGGCGCTTTGGAGAAGTCGCAAGGTTTCCAATGTGTGATATAAGTGTGTCTAATCCAACCAGTTGATGTGTGACCAGGCGATGTATCACTATTTCCCTGAATAACAACTGTTCCTTCATCTAGCGATACAAATTTAACAACTCTATCTGCTACTGAATTATATCTTATATTTTCCATAAATAATGGATAAGTAAATTCTTCAATAAGCTTACCATTGCAGTCACAAAGTTTTAAATCATTAACATTAAATAGATTATGTTTTTTTTGGACATGCGAGTAATATTTTCCTTCTTTATAAAAATGATATATTTCCTCTGAACATCTTTTTACGCATAGTGATTTGTTGTTACTATAGTACCAATTTCTAGTAGCAAATTCACCGATTTTTAAGTCTGTAATTTTCATTGGTCTCCTTTCCTAAAATTCTACGACTCCTTCATTAAGAAGTCTGTTTTTGTAAACATACATGATTATTTCCTATTTATTATATAGTTAAGTCTCTCAATCTGGCGCTTTGAAAGGTTTGATAATTCTTCTTCTAAAATTGTCATATTATTTTCCTTTTAAATTGTCTGTAATGTCTCTATCTAAGCTTTCAAGTATTTCACTACTGGCTCTTAATAGCATCATTGCAAAATCGAATGCTTCGTCTTTATTGAAGTACTCACCATTTATTGAAACCCATTTGTCTCTTCTTGAATTGTAATAAACATTAATTTCTAAATCTTTAATATTGTCTGGCATGTAATTCATTTTCATATTGTGATAGTAATGTGCTTCTAACAAAATGAGATATAAATTTCCTTGATTTCTTTTTGTAATCATTTGGAAACATTTCATTTCTTTTTGTTCTTATGAATTTTACATAGTCTTGAAGCTTCCAGAAAGTAAAACTATGTGTTTAAATACTAATATTATCTATAAGCATTATTATTTTTGTTGGTTTTGATATACCTTTTACCTGGTAAAAATATTTCAATAAAGTTTTAGCTTCATTTTTATTAAATCTTAATTTTTTATCTTTTATATTTATTTTTACAGGATTATCTCTATAATCTAAAACTACCATAAGTTTTACCTCTTTACTGCATATTTTTACTTATTTTCTGTGTTTGCTTTTATTGTATTTTTTCATTGCCTTTTTACCAAAAAGGATTACTTTATTTGTTGTTCTATCTAATATGCTATTTATCTCTCTAAGTCTTGTTCTCTCATTATCAAAGAGTTTTCTATCTTCATCTTCAACTGTAACAATCAATATTGATTTTTCTTCCATTAAAATATCAAGTTTTCCTCTTTTCATAATTAAAACCTTTACCATATATAGTTTCTATAGAATAATTCTCTATTTTCATTTAATTTTTTAATATCGTTTCTGTTTAATAAAAGCAATAATGAGTCTATAGATTTAAAATATCTATTTAATTGTTCAACTGGAATAGCTCTACACATTTGATGTCTTGCCATGAATTCTGGATTGATACATATATCCCATTTATATCTTGAATCTTGATAAATAAATATATAATCTTTATTTATAAGTCTGTTTTTAATTGATACTATCATTTTGTTATCCTTTTGAGATTATTGATTGATTCTCTCTTATTATTGCTATATGCTTCTCTATCTGGCGCTTTGAAGAACTAGATACATGTCTTGATTTGAAAGCTTTTTTGATAGCTGTTTTAGAGTTAGCTATAGCTTTTAATTCTTTTTTATATGGATTAGATTGATATACTTTTGAATTATACTCTGATGTTTTATTAAGCTCTAAAACACATTTGTTTTTGATATTAATAAGTATAAGTTCGATTTCTCTTCTTGGATACTTTTTAATATTGTTTGTTAAACAAATTATGTCTGAATATATTTCTGCTCTTCCCATTGCTTATTCCTTTTCGTATTCTTTAGCTATAAGATCTAATAGTTCAAGCTTTAGTTCAACTTTTCCATGAGAAGATTTAGAGTTAATATAATCTGCAAAGTTAGATAATGATTTTGTAATTATTGAGTATTTAATTAAATCCATATTACTTCTTCTTATGTCTATATATTTACTAATCTCTGGTTCTAAAGTTTCAATTAATTGATTCTTACCCCCATGAGTTTTTAGTGTCGATTGTTTCTATAATTTTTTTTAACATTGTTTATCCTTAATTAAATATTTTAAATAAATATTTGAGTAAAAATAAAAAAAAAGGATATAAGGCATTCAGCCTTATATCCTTTTACTGTATTCCAAAGTTTTGAAGTTGATAGCACAGATTCCTGCAGAAATCAATTAACTAATATTGTTTACATATGCATCTTCTCATTGGTGTCGTTGCAGTAGGTATGGCATGCAATTAGCTAGCCTAAGTACTAGAAGTAGTCAATATGTTCATAAAACCAAAACTCTGCGTTTATCAAAGCGCCAGAGTTAGTTGTTTTGAATACTGGAAATACTAATAGTTCTCTTGTATATAAATCAAGTGGTGAATATTCGTTATGTAGATATTCAATTAATTCTTCAATGTAATCATAATGATTGCACACTGAATGAATAATATATTTCATTAATATTTCCTTTATAAGTTATTTAACCTCTTGTACATTCCATGCGCAATTTAGTGAGATGTTTAGATGATTCTCAATCATTTGTTTAGTTGTAACTCTTTCGGATAATGGAATATCCATTTCGAAGTGTTCAGTCATTCTATCCATATCTTCAGTATAATATACCAGAAACCATTTTCTCATTGTTTATCCTTATTTATTAATTTGAATAATTGAATTTGATTAAATTAATTGAAATAGTCATCAAACCTTGGAGTGTTTTGTTTGATTACGTATTTATCTGCTACGCAGAAAATTTTATATCTTGTGTCTGTTGGATCAGCAAATACTTTAAATTCTGCATCGTTAAATGCAACTGCTAATGCATAAAAATATCCATTGTTAACTAAACATATAATTACCTGATTATTTGGTATTGTTGATGGTAAAACATCTGTTGATATAACTGGAGAGAATTCTTGTGCTCTTCCTGTAACTATTAATTCATTAACGAAATCGTTTTTATTTTTACCTGGCTCTACGTACAATCCCATTTTTTATCCTTTTATATTTTTGTTACTTTTCTTATTGAGTAGGAATAATTATCATATTCTCTTAATTCATCTTTTTCATATTCTTCTTTTTTTTCTAAAATTTTAGAATAACTATCTGATGCAAATAATATTGATACATAAGATGAAACATCTTCTTCTACTAGTATAAAAAAATATGTTCCATTTTCTAGTGATTCTTCATGTTTTTTAGCTTCTTGTTCTGTATCGAATGATTTACCATCTGATGTTTCATATGTTGTTTTTGATGTTATCATATTTATATTTCCTATTTTATTTTTTTTCCAAAGTATCTATTGCATCTTATACATTTCTGTTGATACAATTGAGTATCAGAATATTTAACCAATCCATTGTGATATAAAGTATAGTCGTGTTTGTGACCTTTTATCTTGCAGATGGTATTTTTTATAATAAATCTTTTTATTTTAATTAGTATTTTCTTCATTTTTTAATCTTTTAGTTAATTTTATAACACATTATTGATGTTAATATTAATATAAAAGTAAATGCTATATATAGAAGAATTGTTCCATCTTCAAATGATTCCTTCATTTTCTATCCTTTTATATTATTAATTATTTCAATAAATTCTTTTTTTGATTTTTCTTGTATTTCTTTATGAATTTTTTTATTCGCAAGTTCGTGTGAAAATACTGGTCTTTCTAGAATTTCTTCAATGTATTCATGAACTTTTCCAAAATCATTTCCTATCATAAAACCTGTATATGCAGATATTACTAATGATTCTCTATTTGTCATTGTTTATTCCTTTAAATTTTGGTTTTAAATGTTGATATGGAACATTGAATTTATCAAGAATGTTTTCATATCTTTTTATAACTGTTGGTCTTAATGTGTTTTTTTCTTGTTGCATATATGATTTTGATATATATTGATTGCATGTAGATGACTTGCATTTGCCTCCAAAGAATTCATATATATCTATTGGTTCTTTATCAACAAGTGTGTCTGCTACCATGTTTCTAAGTGTATGAATATATGTTAAATATAATGATGCGTTTGAATAGTCATGTGGATCTGATTCTGGAAATAAATGTTTCCATATTTTTTTATAATATGGAGCATTGTTGTATCCTAGTCCATGCTTTTGTTCAAATTGTTTAGCTTTCATTGCGAATTCCTTTTTGCTAGAAATTGATTAATCATGTCTTGTTCTTTATCTGTATATGGTCTAGAAATTTCATATTGCAATTTCTCATCAGCTTCTTGCTTCTTGTTTTTGTAATATTCTTTATCTATAAGAATCTTACATTTCTTGCATTCATTAGCTTTACCATCTATAGATGAATGATGATCGTAGAAGCTATTAGCTGATTTAAGTTTTCCACAACATATACATGTTTTTTTATCAATTACAATTCTTTGATATTTGTTTTTTGGGTTTATTGTTGTTTCCAATTTTAATCCTTAGTGATTGTGTTTTTCTTTATGGCATGACCAACATAATGATTCTAAATCTTCCATGTCTTCGTTGAACAGTGAGTTGTAGTTTTTATGGTGACAATGGAAGCTATCAAGGTAGATTGTTTTACCACAGCTTTGGCAGATACCTTTGTCGATGTTGAATCTTGTTTCCCTTTTTAAGCGCCAGTTTGGAGATTTATTAATGTATATAAAATATAAATCCTTATCGTTTGCTTGACGCATATAATAAGCTGTCATGTCATCAATTGGTTCTGATGATAGTAATATGCTTATATAATCTGTTGCTTCTGGTCTTGAGACTTTTGTTTGTTTAGATGTTTCAATTGGTTCTTTGTATTTATTTCCATCTATTTCTCTTGCAGCTTTAATAAAGTCTTCTGCTGTTATTCTTGAGAAGTCAAATGGATCATTTTTTGGTTTGGATCTAAGCTCTTCAATGGTTCGTTCTTTAGGAAATACAAGCCATACATATATTATAAATCCTATGATTGCATATAATAGTTCCATTACTGATTCTCCATCCACCAGTCAGCATATTTCTCTGCGTCTTTGGCTTCTATAAGTCCTGATGGATATATAGTATTATTGTCTCTTGAATCAAACACTATAACTGGCGCTTTGAAAGTTGTAACAGATTTAGGAATAAATATTTGATTAAATAATTGTTCTATATCAATTTCATTCATTGTTTTATCATTGTAAAATTACTATAAAAATATAGTGTTTTTCCTTTAAAAATTGATCTGAGCTAATTGAAGTCAGGCTGAGGGTTTTTTGTGTTTTTTGAACATGAACAAGTTGAGGTTATTGGAAATTTGTTTTAGGCAAATTCTACTAAAAATACATAGTCGTTATCTTCATAAGTTCTATTGATGTTTTGTTCTTTCATTTGTTGATTATAAAAATCTTTAAAATATTTTGTTCTCCAAAATGCATTTTCAACATATGTAAATTTTTGACATATCTTAAGTTTATCTTCATATGTAATGTTTTTAACTCTAACAACTTTAACATCAATACACTCACTAAATGAATATCTTGATTGTTCTTTTGTCATTTGTGATGCTGGAATCCATTTAAATGGAGTAGGTATATTTAAACATGTATTTTTATATATTACATTCCAAAAATCATATCCATTAAGTTGGAACTCTTCTTGTACAAATATATCTTTATCACCTTTTTGAATAGGTGAGTATTTTGCTATGAATTCTTCTTTTGATTCGCAATCTAAATCCCATTTATATCCTTTACCATAACAATCTGTACATTGACTATCTTTGCCTTTGCAATAACTACATTCAAATTTGTATGCCGATAAAAATACATCAGGATTTCTTGAATCAATTGATATATTTTCATTATCTATTGTAAATAAAAACATAGTAGCTCCAGGTTGTAGTGCTTTAATTTGAGATTGTGTTAATTCAATTGATTTCATGATTATTCTCCTAAGTTTGTTCTAGTTGTTAATGATTCATCAAGATACATAACTTCTGGCGCTGATGTGAATGAATAATCTTCGTCATTCATTTCTGCTTCTAGTAATATTTGATCTATCTCTTCTCTTGACATTTGTTAATCCTTTAATAGTTTTTGTTTTAGTGATTCCAGGTCTGTTGACCAATTAATGTATGTGCTATTTTTATGTTTCTCAAGTTTTGAGATTATAAGATTAGTAGCCCATAACTCGTTCTTTTTAGAGTATTTTTGATTTGACATAGATGCAAATTCTATTGCTATTGTTTCCATATCAGCAACTTGTCTTCTTAAATTTACAATTGATCTATGCATTGCATGATATGAAGCAATTAGTACTTTTTCAAGCAAATATGGATATTTTTCAATTGTTGATTCTATAAGATTTAAAAATTCTTGTTCTTCGTTTCGTGTCATATTATTCTCCTAATATGTATTCTGTATCTGTTATTAATATCTTATCTTTTTGGTTTGTGTTTAGATAGAATATTCTGTAGTTCATTGATATTGTGTCTATTGTTCCAAGTGATACTATTATGCAGTAATCATTGAATATATTTGATTTATTACAGTCAAATATTGTTGGAGATGATGATATGTCAGATGACTCTATAGATATAATTTTAAGAGTATCTATAAGCTCATAAAGTGTAAATCTTAGTCCTACTAAGGCTTGTATCATTTGATCGTGTTGTGCTTTATTTAACATGGTTTTATTCTCCTAACAGTATATATTTAATTGTTGAATAGTTATTGATTGCTCTTGATTCTTATTATCTGGCGCTAATGTAGCTTTGCTTTTGGAAGACAATTCTTTAGTATTGTTTAGTCTGATTTTATAAAGCTCATTATCTATAGTTAATTCTCTTATTTGCTTTTGAAGTTTTTCGTTTTCTTCTTTTTCTAAATTGTATAAAAGTTCAAAATTCATTTGTTATTTCCTTATCGGTAAGTGTTTTCTTCATCTTTTTTAGAGTATGAAAAAATAAAGATTACTGTTACTGCAGCTATCATTGGAAAGTAAGGTATTACGTAACTAAGCGCCAGTATGAAGATTATTATGATAGATGCTATAATTCGTTGTTTGCTCATTGTTAAATCCTTTAGGTGTTTATTTTTCTATCTTAAAACAAGAAGAAAAAAAACAATATAAATCTTTTCTTCACTTTATTGAAATAAAAAAAATATCTACAAATATCCCTAATGGGATATCTGTAGATTAAAGTATTACAATATTTGTAATGTTTGTAAGAGTATAAGAGTCTTCTAAGCCTCTTTTCTTGTATTGTTTAATGTCTGCATCAAATTCAATCCATATAGGTTTCTGATGACCTTTTGGTTGTATTGATTCGACAAATACTAAATCTATCCAGCAATGGTCTCTGTCGAGTTCATCGTTTGGTTCTATGTTTGTGATTAAGGCTTTAGGAGATGTAGTTTCTACATCTCTCCTGTTGCCGTTAAGCTTACATTTATATCTCATTTCTATTCCTTGTTTTAATTATTATTTTAGAACTAGTGGATTAATTACTAGGTTCTCTGTTAGTGGTTCTACGAATGCTAGAACTTCTCTTTTGAACTCTGCTACTTTAGATGCTCCGATACCCATGTCTGTGAAGAAGTTACATAAGATTGATGTTCTGTTATCATTAATGAACTTCAATGATGGTTCGTTTGGTGTTCTGCCATATGAATATATCTCTCTTGCATAGTCTGCTGCTTCTGCGCATAGTATAAATGCATCATGAATGTCTAAGCACCAGTTGTATTGATTCATAACTGCATCAGCTGTGTTGTTAGCGCATTGCGAGTCTAAATTGTGCGTTAAATGTTAATTAGTGTCGTTAGTACTAACCAAAGTGTTGTTTTTTTTATTTTTATAAGCTTCTTTTATTGCAGCTTTTGCAAGCTCTCTTCCTGTAGGAGTTTTGCTTCTGTCAAAATCTTTATTGAATAGTATAGCCCATCCATCATCTCCATAAGATGTAGATTTTCTTAGATTTTTACTTTTTAATCTTGATAGTGGAATTCCTAATTTTCGAGAAGCTTCTGAAATACTATGAAATGTATATGTAATAAGATAATTATTTTGATGAAATAATGTAATAGGTATGCATGAAGGATGTGTTTCTTGATTTAGTTTTCTTGTATATTCTATTTGAGCTGTACTTATTGTTTTTCCTTTGTGGCTATTTCCTATTTTCTTTTTTTGTTCATCAGACCATCTATTTGTAACACCTTTGAATATGCTTTTGCTTCCATATTCTCCACCAGTTGACATATTCCATCCTATAGATATTCTTGGTCTATAGTTATTTTCTAATTTATATATTTCTTCATAAGAATTACTTTCATGCAATATTGTTTTAATTAGATTATCTATTCCACCATATTTATTTATTGCTCTAGTGAAATGAGTATCTAAAAATGTTGCATTAGTATTATCTGCTGAATATTTATGTTGATTATGTCTTCTTTTTAAATCCATTGTAACACCAATATATCCTTCTGAATATGGATCACTTTGCTCTGGTAAATGGTACCAATATACATAATATTTCATTTTTAATTTTTCCTGGCTGTCTAGATAGCCAACTATACAACACTTTGTCTTTAAATTTCTTTAAAGTTCGGACTATATCATCATTTATTGCTAAATGTAAGGCGCTTCGGCTGACACTTGTCTAGCCTATGAACATTATTTACCGTTCTGGTATCTCGTCTATCCTTATTACTTGGATAGATCTCCAATAGTACTTTTGGGTTTAAGCTTACACTTGTCTCCATGGTACTGACTATATATATTTTTAGCCACGTTCTTACTACAATGTTCGCATACAATTCTTGGCATTTTCTTCCCATAATTTGGGTTATTTGTACCTATCTTTGCTTGTCTTACAGCTTCTAAGGATTGCTTACTCCAATTGAGTTTTTTTCCTTTTTTAGCTTTTGACATATTTTGTTTGTGTTCATCTGTTGGTGTATAATGCACATTTCCTGTAGGCTCTCCTTGTCCTCCAGAAGTACTGTTATACCCATTATTGTAAGTGTCTAGCCTGCTTATGTGCTCAGACTCCTTGTCATCAAGTAAGTCTCTTGGCACATCTTTTTCCACTATTTCAACAGTAAAGGCATCTCTGCCATATTTTAATATAGCTCTTTGAAAATGCCCTGGCTTAGTTGTGTTTTTTGCTTGGCTCACATGGTCATACCATCTTTTAGTTACACTCTGTATTGTTTGACCAATATAGACTTTTCCGTTGATAGTATTAGTAATCTTATATATATAACCTGTCCTCATATTAATTCCTTTGTATACTAATTGTAGCACACAATTTCTTAATATTCGGTAAATTGGTCGTTCTAGTCTCTGAACCTTCTATTGCATTCCTGCTATAGCTTGGCTGCTGATTGGCATAGGATTTCTCCCTTAGCGTTCCAGCAATTCACCTTATTTATACTGGTCCACAATTTTTGTAATTGTTTATTAAACCAGTGTAGTTGGTCCAACTCTTTTGAATGATTTTAAGTCTGGAACTTTAACTACATCTGTGTTATGGATTCTTCTAATAGTATCAGTATGTGAGTCATATAAGTCATAAGTAGTTGTTTTGTCTCCGATGATATGGAACTTATTACAATTGAATTTAACTGTCTCAGAACCTACTCTAACTGACATAGATGGTTTCATAACTGAATTATCAATTATGAAGTCTTTAAGTCTATTAGCTACTGCAAATTCACCGAATTCAACATCATAGTCGAATGCTTCAACTTCTTTTTGAGTAAATTTAATATCCATTTCAGTCCACATTGCTGCAGCTGTCATTTGAGACCCATATAATTTCCTTGTATTACAAGAAGATCGTTACTCTTCTTGAAGGATTATGAAATTTATTTATTTTGTTTTTTGTATACATTGTGTTTTTTCAGAATATAAACAATACCTTCATATGTATAATTATATTCTATAGAAAGCTCTCTAACTGTGCTATTATTTAAATATTTTTCTACAAGCACTGATTGTTCTTTTTGTGATAATCTGCTTGTTAGTGCTCCATTTTCTTCAGGCGTCATCCACGTGCATGTGCTTGGAGAATATATTTTAGGGCTTATTCCTAATTTTTCGCATAAGTAATCTTTGTCACATACTAGATTGTCTGCATATCCATTAGATTCTGACCATTCTTTGAATGATATAAATCCAGTATCTTTATCCAGCCATTTATCACATACAGTAACTCCAACTGCTCCATAATCTTTATATGCTTTTTTATTTTGTTTGTAGCATCTATCAATCATGTTATTGTATACAGCACGTATTCTTGAAGGTTTTTTGTTTGTATAACCTTTACCTTTGTTTTGTATGCTTCCTATTAGCTTATTTTTACATAATCTACACATTGTTATTCTACCACCATTGTAGTTTTCAGTTAATGCTTCCCATTGCGTTCCACAGTCACATTCAAGTAAACAATGTTTACGCATTCTTGGATTATCCGAAAATGTTTTTGCTGGTAATTTTAAACCTAAATCTTTTATAAATTTCATTTTTTATTCCTTGCTATATATTTCTATATAGAGTAGACTATATCATAATTCAAGAAAACTCTATAACTGTATGGTACCATATAGTTGTTTAGTCTTTTCTTAAATCCCTACCGCTTCCAACTCACTTGAGTTGTACTCTACTCGCTTATTCTCCGCTAGTTCTCACTTGCAGATATGCTTTCGATAGTCGTTGCTCTTTCAATATACTAATTTAGTATAAAGCTTAGATCAGGATTGCCTACAACATTACTTGTTTAGGTATCTTCTGAGTTCAATAGGTTTTGAATGCGCCAATTTTAACGCATTATTGTCTTACACTGAGGTCTATTAGTAATGATTTCATGTCCCCATGCATCACCTAATTTACCTGGCAATACATTACATCTTTCCATGAATGGTTTGTGGTTTAACAATAGTCCTATAACTGCCAATACACTGGCGCTGACATCAATTTCAATTGGATAATTCCATTTGTATGTTCCTCTATTATTGTAGTAGTTATCTATATCTTCATAAGTGTTTTCTAGCCATAAGTTTTCTACAAAACAATGAGTCATTGTTCTTTGAGTATAACATTTGATTCCAAATGCAACTTTCTGGAATGTTGTACCAACTTTGAATCCACATAATTCAGCTATGAATAAATGTTTATTTCTTAAACCTTTATCTGTAGCTAGGTTTCTGTATTGTTCAGGTATAACTAACATACTTCTCATAACTTTAAAGCCTATTGGATTACCTATTTTAGATAACATACCAGCAATGTTTCTACCTCTGAAGTCTGATGCTCTTTCACCTGAAGTATAAGTTGCATCTTCAATCGATAAGTACTGAAGAATTTCTGTTCCTAATTCTCTATAATTAGCATGGTCTGTAGCAATCTGAGGATATTTAACTATCATCTTTTCGATACCTTTATTAACCTCTTTAAGTACATCATCAAAGTTTTTATTGATTTGATTAGTGTTTAGTTGAAACTCAGTATTACCTGTTTTCATGAAGCCATTTCTGATTAAACCTGAGTCAAGTTTAGTACCGTTTTGAGTAACCTTATTGTTAGATACAGATGGAGTGTTAGATAGCTTATAATCAAAGAATTTATTATGCATTCTTACATTATCAAGTGTTTGTCTAGTAACATATTCTAGAAGCTTAGATTCATTCATATATGCTGATGACCAATTGTTACCTGGTCTAGTAGATACGATTATCCATTGGTTTTTAGATAACACTTTTAAAGCTAAGTTATGAGCTTTAGGATTTCTGATTCTTTTAGCACAGTATGGCATTGCAACTGTGTGTGCTGGTTCACCGTTTGGTTTGATGTGAGCACCTTTCTTTAGATATGTATGAAACATTGCTTCAAACATATTTTCTATTTCTTTGTAAACTGCTGATCCAAACTTAGATTCAAGGTTATTGATTCTAGGCATAGATAACTTTCCTAAACTTATTTGGTAAGCTATTCGTTCTTTTGTTGTCATTTGTCGGTCCTTATTTTAATTTTTTAGTTTGAGCAGTTATAGCTTGCTCAGGCTTTTGGAATTAGTCTTCCATTGTGAATGCTGAATCTTCTGCATTAATTGGTGTTCTGTTGTATTCTTCTAGCTTTTGCTCAGCTTTTTTTCTACTGGCGCTGAAGTGGTTATTCAATTTAGCATCTGTGATAAGTTTTGCTTCATCTGCGTCTAAACCTAACGATGCAGCTATTGCCATTAATGGAATATCATAACCTTCTTGGAATGGTAATTCATCAACTAATGTCATTTGTTTGCTGAAGTATGCTGGTCTACCTAATTTGTGATATGCATCAAGTGCAATAAGATAATCAATACTAGTTAGTGCTGTAAATTCTGCTTGTCTTTCAGATGTGAACATAGCCCCAGCAATTTGTGCAATAGCTAATAATCTTGAACCTACTGCTCCAAAGATTGATTCTGCAACTGGATAACAATGAACTGGGAACTTAGTTCCATCTTGAGCTAAGATTGTTTTCATCGCATTGATTTGATTGATAACTGAATCTAAATGCACTACATTGTTGTTTTCTATCTTTTTATCAACAAGATAATCAACATATGCTTCATTGTTTGCTAATACTTCATCTTTAGCTGTTCTAGCTCTTTCTTTAGCTGCCATTCTTTCTGCGATTTTCTTTTCTAATGCTGTCATTGTTTTTGCACTTTTTACTTTTGATTCTGTTGTTGATTTTACTTTTGCCATTTGGTTTTCCTTTTATTTATGTGTTTATTTTTGAGTTATAAAACTCAATTGAGATATCGTTATTGATTAGATATCTCTGTTGAATTCTAATATCTTGATGTTCTAGATTTACTTATCACTGGCGCTGAGGAAGGTGATTCCATAGCTGATAATGCATCTTTGATTTGGTTAATTGTAGATGCTGATGTCTTAAATGGTTCAACTATACATTTGCTGTTCATTGTTAGCTGTTGTTGCTTTTTAAGATAAGCTACTGTTCTTGAGTCCATTGGTTTGTTGCACATGATATTATCCTTTATAATTTAGAAGTCTTAATGCTTCAATGAATGTTATTCTATTTGTCAATGAATATTCGAATTGATATGATGTATGAATATCGAAGTATCCTTTGTGTCTTATGATAGCTGATGCTTCAATTCCTATATGGTCTAAGTTCCATGTGTCTAGAATTATATCATCTAGATTATTGTTGTTGATTATGTCAATTAATTTGTACATTTGATTATTCTTATCTGGCGCTTTGGAAAGTAACAATTGTTTTTACTAATGTTTCATATATTCTAACTCTAAGTTCTTTGTTTGATATGAACATGTTTGATTGAGATTTAAGCATTTGCATTGTTGTTGCTACTGCTGGTAATATTTCTTCATCGTAGAATAATATATCAAGTTTTGTATTATCCCTGAATGATAATGTTTCTACACCATTCCACAGAGTATTGTTGTTTTTGATGTAGTCATTTTTATGTGACTTCATATATGAATAGCTTCTATGCATTATTGGTTCTGATTCAAGTACAGATATATATTGTTCCCATGTGCATGCGATATCAATGTCTGCTGTTGATGATTCAATTAATGCTTGTGAACCTACAAGGATTGCTCCCTGTTTAATTAGTGCTGATGCTACTATCTTTGCGTAATTAGTTTGCATTTTATTTTCCTTGTTTTAAATTTTGGTTTATCTATGGTTTCTTGCCTATCTTCCTATCTTGCAGGCGCTAAAGAGCCTTAGCCTAATTTCTTAGGCTTTAGCTTTAGGCTTTTTACCGAACACTTCATCTTCTGATTTACCATCTAAAAGAGCTTGAAGTTGTTTTGAAGTTACTCTTGTTTCGATTTCTCGAATCTCTGCTAGTAGTTCTTCTCTTTTCTTAGCATTTGATACTTTTACGATTTTACCGTATGTTTCTAATGCATCATTTGAAGTATCTATTGCTTCATCTAAAGTATTTTCAACTAACTCTGCTAAATTGAATATACCTTTTCTGAACATAAACAATAATACACCTACTAATACCATCATACTTGTTGACATCCCTACTGCTACTACTTCTTCCATTTTAATTCCTTTATTTTAATTTTTGATTTTGATTTGTTGGCGCTACCATTAATCTAGATTTTGCCATTCCATAAAAGGAAAGTATTAAATGAGGAGAAGAATAAAAAGGAGAAAGAGGAAGTGTAGCTTAACAAAGCGCCTGTAACGCAGTGTAGCTTTGCTTGTAGTTAGAATGAAGCTTTGGCGCTTTGAAGAGTGAAACATAGGCTTCTATCTATTCCTATGATCTGTGTAGTTTAAGTGTGGTTAAGTGTGGTTGAAAATGTGTAACGCAGTGTAGCTTTGCTTAACTAAAAAAAAGATAACCAAACCCGAAGGTTTGATTATTTCATTTTAGCTAGTTGCGCCTTTAGGTCTTTAACAGATGGAGCTATAAGAAGCTCAACTAAGCACCAACCATTATGGAACTTCATTGGAGCATATTGCTCTTCAGTAAGATAAGCATATAAATCATATTCATCATTAGTAATAAGATATTTAGTAAGCTCACCATTAACATCAGGATATCTTGCAATCTCACCATCTTTGTGAGCTAGACCAAATACTAATTCAGATTCTTTAGGGAATACACCATTATCCCCAACATTAACTAAGAAACCACTTGTTGTTTTAATAAAATTTGCCATAACATAAACCTTGTTTTAATGTATAAGCCTTAGCTTACCACTCCATACAAGGAAAGACATAGATGATACATTAAGTTGTTGAACAAAGCGCCAGTATGAGATGAGCAGATGAGACTAGATGAACCCAAAACAACAACCATAGGCAAAATCAAAGCTAGGGGGGTATGGAATTTAGTTTTTGTCTTTTAGCAGCAAACTTACAAAGCACAAAAAAATTTGTAGTCTCACACAAGAAAGAAACCTTAAAGTTAGCTTAAACTTATTCCATTACACAATTTGGCAGACATAGGTCACATTCTGCCTTGGCTTATAATATATAATGCAATATGGTTGCGCCTACAAATATTGGTAAAAAAGTTGTCTAGTTTTCTCAATCGGGCAATTGCCTACATTCTAACATACATACTTAAGATACGATTAAGTATCAAAGTAGCACTAATAGGGTGTACCAATCAATCCACAAAGCGCCAGAGTAGAAAAGTAATGTTGCAACATGATTGCCCTTATATATAGAACATTATATATAATAAATCAATGTTGTTCCCAAATAAATATATAATGTTGCGATGGGGACAGATATCATTATGAGACAAATTGTTTCAGGATGATATAAGAATTACTAATATATAAGAGCGAAACATATAATAGTTACCATAAATTCATGTATACAACAATATATTGATTATAAATATTACCAACACATACTTCAAACTACAGAAAGACAGAAGAGTAAAACTGTGATGAAAATATAATCAATCCAATCAATCCATGGATTGACAAAATTCGCTCTTAATACTAAGCAAAGCGCCAGATAATGGTATCATTATAAAGATATTGCTCCACTATATATGCTTGCTCTTGACAAATCAATCCACAATAGATATAATGCTGGATATAAATTGAATCAAGGATAAACAAATGAAATTCTCAGATATAAAAGAATATGAATTAATAGATTTAGATATACACCAAGAAGCAAATGCAACACCAAATATGACAAAAGAACAATATGAAGCATTAAAGATTGATATAGAAAGAAATGGTCAGATAGAACCAGTTATACTATATAGAGGAAAAATAATTGATGGTAGACATAGATACAGAATAATGAGTGAGTTAAATAAAAAAACAATAAATGCTGTAAGCATTCCAAACAACTCAACAATTGCAGATATAAAGTCTCTTGTTAAAAGTAAAGAAACTCATAGACATCAAACTCCAACTCAATTGGCAATATATGCATATAGATATATGAAAAACAATAATGCAAATTTATCTAGAAAAGAAAAAGAAATGACACAAGCTGAGGCATCAAAAGAGTTTGGAGTTGGCATAGCTCAAATAGGTAGAGTTGCAAGAATAGATAATAAATTAATGAGACCAGACATATTAGACATGTTGTTTGATGGAAATAAATTCAATATAGGAAGCTCAACTAGACCACTTCTTAGTGATAGCCTTAAATCAATTATTAACTACTTTGACAAACTTGCAGCAGAGCAATCAACAATAGATATATGTGTTGAGCTTGAAGATAAATTAACAGAAGAAGATAACATAATTATAAATAGATTTATGAATGCAATAAGAACTCAAAAGAAAATAGTAATGGAAGGATTGTCAAGAAAATTGTATTATGAAATAATAAATGATACAGAAGAATAACAAATCATCCAAACACTTTGCACACTGGCTGCGCAAACGACAAAATGTCGAGCGACAGCGAGCATTTTGGAGAGCGGTGCAGTAAAGTGTGCAACATAAGCACTATACGCAGTATAGAAAAAATAAATAGATAATATAAATAGGAAAACAAAATGATAAAGAATATAAAGTTAAAACATTTGATGTATGATGAATTGATACTGTGTTATGGATTAAAAGATTATAAAAATATGTTAGGAAAGTATAACTTGGAATGCAGAATAAGTCCAGCAACAACTGGACAATGCACATCGTTCTACTATGAAGTAGATGGATATAGAAAGTTGATTATTGGATTAAAGAAGAAAGATGATATAGATGATGTAAAGCTTACATTGCTACATGAAGTTGTTCATGCTGTTACATTTATTATGGAAGCACATGATTTTGAATGCGATGAATATAGAGCATATACAATTTGTTCATTATATAAAGAATGCTGTGATGCTCTATGGTTACACTTATCTGGCGCTAAGGAAAGTTAAACCTTAGCTCTGAAGTTAACACACTGATGAGATGCAGATATTTCCATCTTCTCAATAGATTCATTGTCAAGAATAATTAAAGTAGCTTCAGATGATGATATAACTGTTTGAGTCAAAGATGTTTTAATTGATTCAGCGTTGTTGTATTCAAATTTAGCGCCAGTAATTAGAGTTATTGATATTTTCATAAATATTTCCTTGTTTGTTAATAAAATATTCTACATAATGTTTACTTAAACTTAAGTTATGTATAATGTGAACATTTAATGTGTATAAAATGGAGATATGAAATGATAATGGAAACAGATGTATGAAAAATAAAATACGAAGAAATGTATCACTTGATCAAGATACAATAGATATAATAGAATCATATAGCTTGAAGAATAATGGTGAAAAGAACTTAAGTTCTGGTATACGAACAATGGCTAGGAGTATTAGCTTTGATAGCGCCAGAGTTTTGTCGTGTCCGTATTGCAAAAGTACAAATATTGAAAAGTTAGAGAATCATGATTATGAATACAAGTGTAGTTATTGCACCAAAGTATTTGATAGATGTGATAAATAAAAAGGATAATTAAATGAGTGAAATTGAAAAGATAGAACCTGGATTTGTAGCGCCAGAAAGTAGTCAGTTTATAACAGCCGAAAGATTAAAACAGATGATACCAAAAGGCTGTGCTACAGCTGTAACAGAAGACATATTAAAGATTATAAATAATATGGAAAATGATACAGGATTGCCTCAAGAATATATGGAAGAGAAACTTATGTCAAATATGCACCTGTTAAAAGGTAGACAAGGTGTTGGTATTGAGAAATTAATAAATGCATTAAAGTTTTGTAACCTAAAACAAAATATGACAAATGAAAAAGCATGGTCAATAGTTTTTCCTAAGAAGTATAGAGAGTTAATGCTTGCAAATAAGCAAGTTGATAATCACGTATCAATGTATAATAAGTCAGATTTGGTTGTTGAAATAGATAAAGCAATGCTTGTATCGGCTTGTATACAGTATATGCCTGAAAATAGAAGAGCCATGGAGAGATTAGTTGAATTAATGGAAGGAAAAGGTGCAAACGAAGGCGAAAAAGCTGGTCCTATGGTTCAATATAATGCAGCTAAAACTATTATTGAGATGACAACTATGCCTGAAGATATGAATATAAATCTAAAAGTTGGAATGGATGAAGAAAGTAAAAGTATTCAAGAGTCATTGTTTGAACAACTTAGAAGAACTGCAGATATTCAGATGGCTAAAATGCAATCTGGTGCTTCAATAACAGATATTCAAAGATTAGGAATAAAAGCTGAACAAGCTATAGATGTAGAAGTAGAGGATAGATAAAATGGAAACCAACAAAGCGCCAGATATGGAGATAATTAATCCAAATGTGAGTCCAGAGATTGAAGGTGACAATAGTATTGCCTATGAAAACTGGAAAGCATATGAAAAAGCTGTAGAAGAAGGAAAAGAAGAAGCTCCAAAAGAGATAGTTCCTAAAAAACATGAACGATATGAGTTTAATGTTGATAAAGCATTGGATTGTATAGACTTAACATTCAACGGATATACACCAAGTAGAGATGCAATAGAGTTTTTCAACATTATGAGGCTTGTTTATGGAGAAGATTTTGAAACAGACAATGCATTAATGCATTACTTCCTAGTTGATTTAGTATATGGAAATATTAAGCGTGAAAATTTCCCATATAGTCAAGAAATTAACGAAAAAATTAGATTAAATAGCAAAAAAATAGCTATTATCGCATCGAGGTTTTCCCGCTAAATCAACAATTATAACTGCATTTATGCCAATTGTTACAGCTATAACTGGTAAGATGCCAAATTTTGGTGATGTAATGTTTTGGGTTTCATTCGGTGACTCTCAGCAAGCTGGAGCAAAAGTACAAGCTAATACAATTAGAGATATATGTGAAGATAGTTTGTTCTGTAAAGATTATTTTGAGAAAATGAGGTTTACAGATGAAGAATGTGAGTTCATTAGAAAAGATGACCCAAAGAATCCGTTGCCTATTAAGAAAAGATGCTTTATGTTTAAGGTTAAAGGAGCAGCTGGTGGATCAGTAAGGGGTATTAGGTATAAAACTGAGAGACCTCAAATTTTTTCTTTTGACGATATAATAAAGTCAGAAGCAGATGCAGGCTCTCCAATTATAATGAAGAAGCTTGTATCTATGATTTACTCAGATGCTGAGAATGCACTAGGTAAAAAAGGTAAAATTATCATTGTAAACACGCCATTTAACAAAAAAGATCCTGTTTATACTGCACTAGAGAATGGAATATGGACTCCTGTTTGTTTGCCAGTGTGCGAGAAGATATATTTAGATATGCCAAAGAGTGAATATAGAGGTTCTTGGGAAGCCATGAAGCCATATGAAGAGATTATGGAGAAATATGAAGATGCTTATTACGGAGATACACTAAGAGAGTTTATGCAAGAGTTGATGCTTAGAATTAGTTCAGAAGAAGATAAATTAATTCCTGATAAATTGCTTGAAGGTCAATGGTATAAGCGTACAGACATATTGAAGAACTTATATGCATACAATTTATATATGACTACAGACTTTACAACAACTGGAAACAAAGGTTCAGATTTAAGTGGTATAGCTGTGTGGGCTATTAATCATAATCAAGATTGGTTTATGCTAGATTTGTGCCTTAGAAAGCAAGAAGTTGAGCAACAGTACAATGAGGTATTTAGATTTATAGATACATATACACCAGAGAATAAAACATTTGAAGTTGGAGTAGAGGTTGATGGTAACCAGAGATCACATATACATGCCTTAAAAGACAGAATGAGACAAAGATTGAACTATTTCACTATTGCTAGACAGAGAGGCTCTCAACCTGGCGCTGAGGGAATTCTATCAAGACTTGAAGGTGGAAATAAACATTGGAGAATGAGAATGATGTTACCAATGTTTCAAAATAGAAAAATATTCTTTCCTGAAGAATTGAGACATAGTCCAGATATGGTTGAATTAATGGATGAAATTAGATATACAAGCTATACAAGATTTAACTGTGTTAGTGGAGACACGCTTGTTGATACTCCAAATGGAAAAATAATGATGAGCGACATAAGACATAATGATAGTGTTTTGACACAAAATGGCTATACATCAGTAAACTCTAGGGCAAGTAATCCTATAATTACAGGAGTAGAACAAACCTATACTATAACAACAATTGATGGAGAGATGCACCTTACAGCTGAGCATAAGGTTCTAACAATGAGAGGATATGTTATGGTAAAAAATTTGACATCTACTGACTTAATAATTAGGAATACGGAATGCAAATCATCAAATATGGATACAAATGGACAAGACAAAAAAGTGGATACTACCAATCAACAACATCAATTAATGGAAAAAGAAAATGGCTTCATCGTGAAATATATGAAAGAGAAAATGGAGAAATTAAAAAAGGATACGAGGTTCATAATAAAGATGAAAACAAAGACAATAATGAACCATTTAATCTTGAAATATTATCACCTGAAGATCATCAACTTATGCATGCTGGAGGAAAAAAACACTGGCACAATAGAGAACAAAGAAGAGAATACGAAAGTTCAAAAAGAGAAGAAAAAAGAAAAAACAGAGACAAAAATAGGATTTGTCCGTACTGTAATTGTAAGTTTGAAATCAATGATAAAGCTAAAAATGAAACAAAATTCTGTAGCGAATCATGCAGAGGAAAACACAGTAAACTTCAAAAAAATGAGAACTATTCTGAACTTACTACAAAGCAATGTGTTGTATGCAATTCTGAATTTGAACAAAAATCAGCAAATCAAATATGCTGTTCAGAAGAGTGCGGAAAAATACATACTGAAAAAAACAGAAGAAGTAAAATTGAGTTTCGATTGTGCTTGTCGTGCAACAATGAATTCGAAACAATTAGAAGCTCTTCACGAAAGTTTTGCTCAAAAGAATGTGGAGATATTGATAGAAACAAGCTCACTGCAAGATGCACATGCAGAGAATGTGGAAAAGAATTTATGGAAAAGACTACAAAATTCAAGTATTGCTCAAATAGTTGCAAGTACAAGTTTAATAATAAAAATAGAAAAGAGAAAAATAGAACCAGTTTATGATTTTGAAGTAAAAGGAACAAATAACTTTTCTTCAAATAATATGGTTATCCATAACTGTAAACATGATGATGGAATGGACTTATTATCAATGATAAATGCATTAGAAGTTGTATATCCTGCAAAGAATATGTCATACATACCAACAAAAATTAAAGATGGTAGAGTTGCAGCAGATGATATATATGGAATGATAAATAGACATAGTGATGAAGAATATAGTGCATACGATTCATATTGATTCATATTGAAAAATAATAGTTAATAAAGCTTACAAAAAGCTTTATTAATGTAAAATATATGATAAAAGTATAAGGATTATTAATATGAAATATAAAGAATTAAAAGTTCTTTCATCTGCATTACTGTATGGAGATAATAAGCTTCCTTCAGGAGAACCAGAATTAAAAGCATTATTAATGCTTGCATTCAATGATATAGCTAGTAGAGCACAATCATTAAGACTAATGACAAAAAGCATGAGTAAAGAAGTGTTAAGAGGATCTGTTGGAGATTATCTAACTAGATATCCAGATTTGCCAGTAGATGATGAATCTGAATTAGATATGGATAAAGATTTATGTTTTGCAGCATCTAGATTTATAGCAAGTTATATAAGTAAAAATAAACCAGATATTCATAGAGCAGAAGGTGAAAAAATTATACTACTATTCAATAGCAAGGTAAACTCTATGATTGAATCTGTTCAAGTTGATGAAGAAGGAAATGGTTATGTCAAAACTTAATATAGGATTACCAGATGAAGATTCTGGAATAAAAGTAGATTATGCAACAGTTGAACAAGCTGCAACCTTTACAAAAAGATTGTTTGGATACTCAGAACCATATGAAAGATTTGTAAATATATTTGGAGATGTTTCATATACATGGGATGAAGATTTTATTGATATGCTAGTTGGAACATTAAATACTGGAATATATGACAATAAATTTAATTCATATGAGAAAAAAATAGCTGAAGATTATGTTGCATACAAGTATGAACTTAATGGAGTTACTAGTGAATTAATATTAGCTCTTGATGAGCATTTAGGAGCATTGTAATGGCATTAGATAATAAATCATTAGTAAGTAGTGCAAATTACTTAACTGACCTAAATAGCACATATTCTAAAGCAATAGTGCTGTATAAAAATAATATATTAATTCCAAGCGGAATAGCTCATACCATTGAAGCTACAATAAGTTATTTTGATAAAGTTGAACTTATAGATAAAGAATTACTTCTCAAAGCGCCAGTAGTGATAGATAGCAATACATCAATGCTAGCTGAGCTTGCAAATATAGTATCAGAGATAAGCGCACAAATAGATGATGCGATAATATTAAATTCATCAGCTATAAATGGCACAGATTTATTGATAGACATAAGCGTATCAACAGATTCAACAATATTGAGAACATTAAATATAAAAGTAAAGTATGGAAGTGTTTTAAAATATGATTTAGATTCAACATCAAATGAATATATTCAAATATTAACAAATGCTGGGACTATTAATAATGAAATATTTGCTGCAATAATTGATATATCTAATCATGTTATACCAAATATTGAAGAAATACTATTAGTTGATGATAAAGCATCTGAAGTTTCATCAAACACATTACTAGTTTCTAGTATTAAAGATGATATTATAGCAATGAGAGACGAAACTATAGTAAATAGAGATAGCTCGTTGCAAAGTTCTATAAATTCAGAGAATAGTGCAATAAGTTCAGAAGAAAGTAATCAATCATCTATGAATGCTAGAGATACGATACTGGCAATAGAATTGCAATCTGAAACATTTGCTGAGAATGCATTAAATAGTTCAATAGCTTCTGCTGCAAGTGCTGATATAGCAACAGATAAAGCAAATATATCTATAGCTCAAGCAATTATTGCTACAAATAAAGCATCTGAAGCTCTAGCTAGTGCAAATAATGCATCTGATAGTGAAGACAATGCATTATCATATAAAAATAATGCTGAACAATTTGCTAATGATTCAAGTGATAGTGCAACAATATCTGAAGAACAAGCAATTATATCGTCTGCAAAGGCTTCAGAAGCATTAGCTAGTGCTAACAATGCAGAAATATCTGAACAAAATGCATTATCGTCAGAACTTATTGCAGAAAAATGGGCAAATGAAGAAGAAGATGTTGTTGTTTCTGATGGTAAATATAGTGCAAAACATTATATGTTAAAATCTGAAGATTATGCAAATATTGCTCTTGGAATGATTGATGATAATGTTTCTTCTACCGTAAATACATATAGTTCTAACAAAATAGAAACAGATTTAAATGTTATAGGATTTGATATAAGTGCAGATGTTTCTGTTGGTATTGGTCAAATTGCATGGAATGCTACAGAAGGTACATATGATATGGGACTTGAAAATGGTAGTGTTCTTCAAGTTGGACAAGAAAACATTAGAAAAGTTACAAATAACTCTGGCGCTTTGATAAGTGACGGAAGGCTTGTGATGTACAATGGTACAAATGGAGCAAGTGGTAGAATAAATGTAAAACCATTTACTGCTGGGTTTGACGAAGCTATAAAATTATATGGAGTAGCAACACAATCAATAGCAAGTAATGCTGATGGAATTATAACAATAGAAGGTAAAGTTAGAGGCATAGATACTACTGGCGCTTCTGTAGGTGAAACATGGGTTGACAATGACATACTATATGCAAAGCCAAACGATAATGGTATGATGACTAAAATAGTTCCAGCTGATAATGAATTAAAAATAGTTGTTGCATCTGTTATAAAAGCTCATGCAACAAATGGTACATTAGAAATTAGATTTATACCATTCAATGAGAATGCATATTATACTAAGGTTCAAAATGATATACTGCTAGATAATAAAGTTCCATTAAATGATGGATTTACTCTAGATTTAGGAGAATTATAATATGCCTACAGATAAAATATTAAAATTTAAAAGAGGAAATACTACTAAAAATAATGCTTATACTGGTTCTGATGGAGAATTAACAGTAGATATAACCAAGAAAACATTAGTTGTTCATGATGGAATAAATGCTGGTGGAAGTCCACTAGCAACAGAAGAAAGCGTAAATAATGTAATTCAAGAACTTGAAAATAAAGTAGATATTAATGAAAATATAACAACTCAAGGTAATTTGTTTAATGGATTAAATCAGCTTGTAAAACTTGATTCATCTGGAAAACTTCCAGCTATTGATGGCAGTCAACTTACTGGAGTATCATCTGGTTCTCTTGTTAATTCTGGAGTTAGTGCTGGAACATATAAATCAGTAACAGTTAATTCAAAAGGAATAATAACTGCTGGAACAAATCCTACTACATTAAGTGAATATGGAATAACAGATGCTGCAACATCTTCATCTCTAAACATAGAAAAAGGTAGAATAGATGCAATATTAAGTGCTAGTTCTGCAGATAAGGATTCATTTAAAGAGATAGTTGATTTGATTAATTCGGTTGACTCAACTAATGATACAGCATTTGCTGGATATGTATTGAGCAATAATGCAGCAGTATCTTCCAAAGCGCCAGTAGATAGTCCTACATTCATAGGAACAGTTGTACTGCCAAGTACAACTAGTATTGGAAATGTTAGTGCTACTGAGTTAGAATACTTAGATGGTTTAACAAGTAATATTCAAGATCAATTAGATGATAAGATATCTATTGTTGACATTCAAAATGAATTAGATTTAAAAGCAAATAAATCTGATTTAAAAGAGATTGGAGTTGGTCAAGCTTGGCAATCATTTACAGTTGGTACTCAAAGAATATCTGGTACTACTTATACGAATAGTACTGGAAAACCTATAACTGTATTTTTAAATATAAACATAAATACTGGAGGTGGTGCTACAATGGTAATAAATGGTCTATCTACTACCATAAACGTAGGTTACTCAGGTGTATTAATACCATATACTATAATAGTACCAAATGGTAATACATATCAAATAACCGCACCTCAAGGTATTTCAATATGGGCGGAGTTAAGATAATGAAACACTACATAAATAAAAATAAAGAAATATTTGGTTTTGAGCTAGATGGAAGTCAAGACCATTTAATAACATCAGATATGGTCGAAATTAGTTTAGAAGAAATTGAAGTTATAAATAAAGCTAAAGAGGAAGAGTATAAAAACTCGGTTGAATTTAAAGTTAATGAAGCTAAACAATTTTTATATAAATCTGATAAAAAAGTAATGCCATATTACGAGTTTGAAGATGGTGATAATTCACTAGAATGGTACATAGAAGAAAGAAGTAAAGCAAGAGCATTCATTAGAGCAAATGAGATATCATGATTGAAGTATTACTAAATCGTTGGAGAGGCACAGGTGACCTCTTCAGTATTGGAAGTTTTAGAATAACTGGAACAATGTTGTATGTAATATATTTTATTATATTTGCATATATATTATCAGGAAGCTATGTAGTTGCATTATTTACTGGCGCTATGTTTCTAGCAGGTGAAAGTGTTGGATTTGGTAAATGGGTTGGATATTTATGTTATCCAGAAGAAAAGGTTCTTGAAAAAGAATACCTAGATAAAGAAGGATATGGATTTCCATATATACATTATATAGCAAACTTCATAGCGCCAGAAAAGGAGAACTTCAGTGCATATTGTAATACTGCAATAGCATTAAGAGGATTATTCTGGGGAGCAGTTCTGTATCTAGGATTATACATTGGTGAAGCAAATATTATAAATGCATTTGTGTTTGTATATAATATATTACCATATTTTGATATATTGCCATATGCGGTAGCTACTAATGAAATAACAATAGGTTTATCTACATACATGATTTCAATATTAATATGGACAATTGGATTTCCACTAGCATGTTTATTTAGCAGATATACAAAAGAAAAAATTATAAAGAATAAATTAATAAGTATTAATGATAGATGGGAATCTCAAGAAATATATTATGGTATGTTTCAGATGATTGCAAATGCTGTGATAGTATATGCAATATTATACTAGGAAAATATAAGCTTTCAAATGTTATGATTACATTAAAGATAAATTTTATCCTAAAAGGAATCGTAACATCATGAAAGATAATAATAGTAAAACTACAGAACAGTCTACAGAAGCGCCAGATGGTTGTGCTTTCAACACATCAAATACTGGCGCTTTTGAAGATAAAAACTTCATAACTAAAATACTTCTATCCATAAAGAATTTTTATATTAGACACTTCACAATATATAAAGAAATAGAACCAATGATGATTCAGATTGATTATATAAAAGCTCAAATGTGCATGATAAGAACAGAACTAGAAGAAGAAATTGAAATGGTTACAAGAGATCTAAATCTATACAAAAATGTAGTAGAGATAATGGCTAGAGAATTACCTGATATGTTCTGGTTAAAAGATACTAATGGAAATTATGTATTTGCTAACGAAGAAATCAAAAACAAACTCCTATTAAATCACAATCCTATTGGTCAAAATGACATACAACTTGCAAATGCTGCTAAAGCTGTTTATGGTCCAGATAATCATACATTTGGAGAGAAGTGTGCTAATAGTGATCAAATAGTAACTGAAAGTATGGTTAAACAAAGATTCATGGAATCAGGAAAAGTTAAAGGAAAAATGCTATACTTAGAAGTCTATAAAGCGCCTCTAGTAGTAGATGGAGAATTTATAGGTGTATTTGGTTCATGTAGAGATATGACAGAATATGTTGAAGCTTATATACAACAAAGAGAATTGCTTAAAAAACTATTCCCAAACTTGGTTGCTAAATTTGATAACATCTTTGAAAAATATTCATTTGAATCTGATATACAATAAGTCAAAACAAGGGTATTTCAATGTTTAGTGAAAAGAACAAAGAGCATGAATGGGATGGTGTAGCTGATAGGAGATCTCAGCCTAGAGATGATCATAGCGATTGGTATAAGTACAAGTATATGATGCTTGACAAACTAGAGATGCTAGAAAAAACTATTAAGAGCATGGATGAAAAAGTTGGTAGTCTAGAACTATCATTCGTAAAGCTTCAAACAAAGATTATGATGGTATCAGGATTATCTGGGTTTGTAAGTGCTGCAGTCGTAACAGCTGTATTAACGGCTATGGCTGACAAAATATTTGGCAAATAAAAATTTGCCAAAGGAGAATAAAATGTGGGATAACATAAAAGAATTAATTGGAACATCAGCTCCAGTAATTGGTACGTTGTTAGGTGGTCCAGCTGGTGGAGCTGTAGGTGGATTAATAAGTAAAGTTCTAGGAGTTGATAATACTCCAGAGGCAATTGAACTGGCGCTTATGAATAATCCAGATGCATTGCTTAAAATAAAAGAGCTAGAAACATCAAAGGAGTTAGCCATACTTCAAACTGAACTTGAGCATAAACGGATTGATGTAGGCTCTGTTATAGACAATAGAAAACTTGACAATGAAAAAGATCAGATGTTCTTAAGCGACAAACAAAGCGCCAGAAGTAGGCAAACTGATAGTGAGAAAGCAACTGGTAAAGTAGATGTTGCATTGTATGTAATAGCTGGTGTTATAGTAGTAGCATTCTTCGTTTCAATACTGGCGCTAATATTCATAACATTAGATAAGCAAAGTGGTACATATGAATTGTTATTGATGCTATTTGGAGCATTAACAACTAAGTTTGGTACAGTAGTTGATTACTTCTTCGGTGCAAGCAACAAGGAATAAGGAAATAAAATATGGCTGATACAATAATTCATAAAATAGGAGACAGTATATCTTGGAGTTTAAACTATAAACAATCAAATAACTCTCCTATTGATTTAACAAATTATACTATAAACATAAATGCAATAAATAGATCAAATGTTGAGGCATTTAATGTTTCATCATATTCTCCAACTTCAAATCAATATATAGATATATCTGATGTTGCTAATGGAAATTTCAAATTGATAATAAAAGACACTAGTTTGTTTAGAAGAGGTGATTATTATGTAGACATTGAATATACTGACCTTGTCGGATATAAAAAATCTTCTAAGTCATTTAATTTAACATTAGTTGGGAGATTGTAAAGATGGAAACAAACATTTTTTTAAATAATCAAAACACTACAATATCAAGTACAACATCTGAGATAATAACAGTATCAAATGATAGTATAATAAATGTGGAAACTAGTTCTATAGAGATTACATTAATTGACAATGGTATACAAGGAATAAAAGGAGCAAGTGGTAAGTTTGAAGAGCTTACTGAGTTGCAAAAAAGTGAATTATTAGATAGTACTGCGTTAACAAATTACACAAATCTATTTAATAATGTTTTATTATCATAAGGAATAAATATGAGTTTAGATAGTAATTTACAGAGTTTCGCCACAGCAGTTGGTACGGCTGTTAAGGCTAGAATTCTATCATCAGAAAAAGGTGTAGCCAATGGTGTTGCAACACTTGATGGTACAGGAAAGATACCTAGTGCGCAATTGCCTAGTTATGTTGATGATGTTATTGAGTATGCAAACTTAGCGGCTTTCCCAGGTACTGGTTCTAGTGGTATTTTATATATAGCCCTTGACACTAACAAACAGTATAGATGGGCTGGTAGTACATACCAACAAATCACATCAGGTGCTGTTGACAGTGTTGCTGGCAAAACAGGTGTTATAATTTTAGATACTAACGATATTAATGGTTTAAGTACTGCACTTAGTGGTAAAGCAGCTAGTACACATTCTCATGTGATTGGTGATATTACTGGACTGCAAGGTGCATTAGATGCTAAGGCTAATATGAGTGCATTGAGTACTTTAAGTACGAATGTTGGAGCTACAGATACTAATTACGTTACTGTGTTTAATGCTGCACTGGTGTAGAGTATGAGCTTAGATAAGAATATAAGTGACTTAGCTACTGCTATTGGTCAAGAGATAAAAGATGTAAGGGCTGATATTGCTCTTATATCTGGAGGTGGTGGATCAGGAACACAGAATGTGTTTATACAAGAAACTGAGCCTACAGTTGGTGTTGGAGATAAGGTGCTATGGTTGCAGACTTCAGCTGATGGTAGTGTGATGTTCAACTTAGTGACAGGAGATTAAAATGGTTAAAAATTTATTTGGCGAATTAGCCAATGATAAGACAATAACAGACTTATATAATATGATGGCATTCTACATGGATAGAATGGAATATGGAATGGCGACAGATAATGCCAAAAGATTGAAAGTAAATCTTGCAGAATCTGGTACTCTAGGGATAGTTGGAACAGTTGGAACAGTTGCTAATCAACAATTAATTGGTGGAGTTGATGCAAAGAGACAAATAGAAGCACAAATGGACACAGCGTATAATGTTGGGTTCTTAAATAATATAACATACTAAAGGGGAAATAATGCCAACATTAAACAATAATAAACCAGTTGACATGAAACAAATGTGGCAGAAGATGGAGGATTTTCCAATAGCTTCTTCGGCTATATCTGCAATGGCGGCGTCAGAAGATGGAGAAAGTAGATATATCTATTATCTTGTAGGTTCTGCGTTTTACAGATATGATGCTTATGCGAATAATCACATAAAATTAGCATCACCAGTAGTTACTCCGGCAGTATTTGCATCATTGAGATATTCAAAATTCTCAGGAACAAATGGAAGAATAATATCTAGTCCATCACCTAAGTCAGTAAGATTAGCTGGATTAAATGCAGGATTACATGATGGTTTTGATATTAGAATAACAAATGGTGCTGGAACTGGGCAAGTTAGAAAGATTACATCAACTTCTGCTCCTGTTAAATATGAACAAGGTTTAGCTACATCGGGTACTACTTCATATATTGGTGATAATACAAAGAAATGGAAAGTGAATCAATGGGCTGGGTATCAAGTAAGATTAACTTACTCTACTGGTGCTACAATAGTTAGAAAGATTTTATACAATGACACTAATACTGTTTACGTATCTGATGCAAACTACCAATCTTTAGATTCATTTAATAATTCACTGTTCACAGCTACACCTTCAACAACAGCTGGTTCTCAAACATCATTTGTTATTGAAGCTTCAGATGTAACTGTTGATGCTGCTTGGGATGTTCAACCTGATTACAGTTCAAGATTTAAAATTGAGTCAGGTGGTCTATGGTTATTTACATCTGCTGCAGCTGCTCCATTTGCATCTCTGCAATATTATGACGAGATAGCTGATATATGGATGGTGAAAACAGTTCCTACTAATATATTCTTAGCTGCTTTTGGTGTAGATGGTACTATAGAAAGAACTGGTGAGATTGGTGGTATATATGAAACAGGTAAAGCAACTAGCAGTAGTACATATTTATTAACAGATACTACGAAAAATATGCTTGTAGGTCGATACGATAGCTTTAGAATCAGAATAACAGCTGGAACAGGTGCAGGTCAACAAAGAAGAATTATTAAAAATACCGCAACAACTATAGAAGTAGCTAGAAAATGGGATATAAATCCTGATGCAACGTCGGCATATGAAATTATTGCAGATAAAGATAAATTGTATTTAATGGGTAATGCACAAGCATTTATGTTGCAATATGATGTTGATTCAGACTTAATTATACAAGGTGCTAAGTATGATGATGGAATTGCTTGTAACTTATCTGCTCAATTATTAGGTATTGATAATCCACCTATTGCTATAGCATCTGGAACTAGGGCTACTGGTGGGATTTTAACAGCGAATATTGCTGTAGCTGGAACTGGATACGTTGTAGGTGAAATAATTACTTTAGCTACTGGTTCATCTGGTAAAGTTATTGTTACAAGTACTGGTGTCGGTGGAACTGTTACTGGTATACAAGTTCATAGAGCTGGTTCAGGTTATTCTGTTGCAACATTTGCTCAATCTGCAACAACTGGAGTTGGTACTGGATTTACTTGTGCAGTTGCTTCTGTTGGTATAGCTTGTACAGTTACTACAGCAGTTTATCATAACTTTAAAGTTGGAGATGTTGTAAAACTATCTGGAGATGCAAATTATGCTGGAAATGTTACAATTACTGGTGTAGATTCATTAACTATATTCAACTTTACTACAGCAGCTGCTGGGAATATGACTGCCGCTGCATCACAATCTGCAACTGTTATAGTTGATTGTACTAAAAACTGGACAATAAATGAACACGTTGGTAAGATTTTACAAACACATTTAGTAGGAACAACTGGAGCTGTACAACCTAGAATAATTGTGTCTAATACAGCTACTACAATTACAGTTGCGACAATTAATACAGCTCTTGTAAATGGTACTGGTAGATATGTAATAGTAGATAGTTCGATGTTTGGTAGAGATGAACAATATAAAGTCGAAGCTAAGAAAAATGTTGGAATGGCTACTGGCGGTAGTACAACTACATTAATAGATTCAACAAAAGATTGGAACACAAATCAATGGGTTGGAGCTAGAATTAGAATTAAATCTGGTACTGGTAGAGATGCTTATTTTACAATAACATCTAATACAGCGACAACATTAACATATGCTACTCAAACATTTACACCAGATGTTACAACTAATTATATTATTCAAGATACATTTGGAGTATGTTCTGGAGCTGGTTCAACAACAACTATTGTAGATAATACAAAGACTTGGGCAGTTAATCAATGGGCTGGTAAAAAGGTTAGGTTAACAGGTGGTACTGGATTTGGTTTAACAGCATCTGCAAATGAGATGACAATTCTTTCAAATACTGCTAACACGTTAACATTTACAGCAATTACAGGTTTAGCGCCTGACGCAACTACTACATATACTATTCTAGGTATCCCAAATAGAGGTGCTGGTATAGAGTTAATATGGTTATTCGGTGGAATATCTGCTGGTAAAAGAATGATTGTTGCAAGAGGTTCAGGTTCAAATACTGCTGACATGTATGATGTTTCTAAAGAAGTATGGGAATATTCGATGTATTTCAATCCTCAGATGGAATTGATGAACGCTGGTACTTATTATGCTTATGATGGAGTTGATGGTGTGTACTTTGCACCAAGTACAGGAACAAATACAGTTCAGTATATACAAAAATTTGATATTAAAACATCAAGAATTGTTGGACTTGGTTCAATACCAACTCTACAGGGTGCAATGGTAGCTGGTAATAGAATGGAAATAATCAAAAGTCCATCTGGTATTAGTTATCTATATGTTAATAAGAATTCATCAACAGAGTTGTTGAGGGTTCCAATCTGGTTTTAGGAGTTAATATGGTAAAAGAAATGATAAAAATATTGTTTCCTAACACTGGCGCTAAGGAAATTGATGAGCTTGTATCATACATAAATGAATATGGACAAGCTTTCGGTGTTGCAAGCAATATAAGATTAGGTCACTTTCTAGCGCAAGCTAGAGAGGAGCTAGGAGCAAAGTTTGAACCTAAGTATGAGAATCTAAATTATAAACCTGAAGCATTAATATCAATCTTCAAAAAAAGATTCGATACAAATGGAAACGGTGTATTAGAACAATATGAATTAGATGTTATAAATAAGTATGGAAGAAGTGCAACGCATCCAGCAAATCAAGAAATGATAGCAAATACAGTGTATTCAGATAGACTAGGAAATGGAAGCATTGCAAGTGGAGATGGTTGGAAGTATAGAGGCTTTGGCGCATTACAAATAACTGGTAAATCAAATTATATTGAAGTGCAAAAGAGAATATCTAAATCAGCGCCAGGTAGTGGTGTTGACATTGTAACTGGCGCTAATGCAAACAGTCTAAAAGCATGCCTATTAGTGGGGCTTGGTTTTTGGCTCTGGAAAGATCTCTATAGATTAGCTGACGTTTCCAAAGCGCCAGAACAAGTGGACAAGATAACAGAAGTTATCAATAAGTACACAGATAGCTATGAGCATAGAAGAAATCACTTTGCAAGTATAAGGCATTTAATATGAATAATGATGGATTAGTAAACATAAATAAAAAGCTTAATAAAGCGCCAGAAGAGCAAAAAGACATCAAGCCTATACAAAGTATAGATAATGAAGGTTTAGGCTCTATAGAGCTTCCTAGAGACAATATGATAGCATCAAAAGAACCAAAAGAAAAATGGAAAACATTTGGTGGACCAAGAGGATAAAAATATGGATGGATTAATAGAAAGAAATGTAAAACTATCAGATAATTCTGGATTAGGAAATGTATCAGATATTATAAGAAATAGAGAAGTAATGTCATATGAAGATGAGGCACGATCAAATCAAATGCTTCTTGATATAGCAAGGGAAGTTGAAATGAAAAAGCTTGCTGATAACGATCCAAAGCTTAATGATGCATCTGCTGATATGTTTGTTATGGCACAAGGTCCAAAAGCATTCACATATGTAAGTCCAGAATTAACATCTGCACTTAGAGTAACAAATACAGTTAAAACAAATGATCCAATGAGAATTACTGGTATTCCAACTAGAAAAGAAATATCTAATGCAATACAAGATAATGATGCAATGGAAAGATTAAAATGGAAAGCTACAGGAAATGCATTAAAAGCAAATGCATGGATTGATGCACAAAATAGATAAAAACTTACCTCATCATTAAGCATTAATCCAGCTGGCGTGCAAACGAGAAAATTATTTTACGAAGCACGAAGTGCGTAGTAAAAAATTTTCGAGAGCGGTGCGCAAAGCTGGATTACATGAGCACAAAACCGTCCAGTCTGGACAAAAAAATCAAAAGGAAAATACAATCAACATCACTAACTGGCGCTTTGAAAAGTAGCCTATATAATTCTTATAGAAGGAAAAATCAAACAGTATCGATAAACTCGATGTTTGTTTAAATAGATAAGGGTGTGATTTGGTACCTTATCTAACTAGATAAGGGGGTGATTCGTTCACCTATCTTTAAGCTTAAATTGTGTACAATAATAAAGTTTGATGATTAAATAAATAAAAAGGAGAGACAATGGAGAAGATTGCCTCAATTGATAATAAGATTATACAGGATAAAATCTTAGAATCAGATGAAATGATGAAGACTCATCAAATAGTTCTTCCAGCTGGCAAGAAGCTAGTAGTAGAAAATGATGGAAAAATGAAACCATCGTTTATAATGGTTGGAAGTGGAAATAAAAATAAAGAAAGTAGGGCGCATAGTATGGATTACACAGAAGAGCTTTTAAATATGACAAAGCCAGAAGGTTTTATGTTTAAATTGTTAATGAAAAATAGAAATAATGTTGATGAGTTTGGTTACAAAAAATCAAATATAACACATATCGATAATTCAACTCTTACTGAGACAGAAAAGAAATATATAAAAATAGCGTACAAAACACTAAGAGAAAAAGATTTAGTAGTTAGATACAAAAGAGGAAGCTACATAATAAATCCTAGACTAGTTGTGTCTCAAGACAACTGGGAAAGAGAAGAGCTTATGTATAAAGAAGCATGTTCTAAAAAGACAAACTAACATTACTCTCCAAAGCGCCAGATAGAGTTGTACAGTGATACACATAACCTGGCGCTTTGAAAATTATCTCCAAGCTTGCCTATTCTTTTTTTCGCTACTTCGTGCTGATGCTACAACCACCTTCTCGTTGCACTTGCACTAGTCAAATTGCTCCGCTAGCGCTACGCAATTTCCCGTGCTGCGTTTCCGAGCGGTGGTTGTAGAGGTTTGGGTTTTTTGTGTTTATTAAAATAAAAAAAGACTATCCATATAATATATATTAATATATATAAAAAAAAAGACATACGTGTCCTTTTTTCAAAAGACATAAATAAATAAATATTTTAATCAAAAATACAGATGTTCGATTTCATGGCATATTCATTAAAAAATATCGGACAACAAAAAGACTTTATTAAGTCAGCTCTAAGTCTGTGAAAATTTTGACACCAAAATAGAACTGTGTCAATGACACCAAATCAAGATGGTGTCAAAATAATTCGATACCAAACAAAACGGTATCATTGATACCAAAAAAAATGGTATCGAATTATGTATCAATGGTACAAAACTAAAACGGTACCATTGGTACCATTGGTACCAAAATTAACAAAATGATAAACATAATGTACAACAAGTAATACTAAAACGGACAAAACATTATAATAAAGAGCCAACAAATATAAAAACCAATAATGTTGTCTCTAAATCAATATTTTTACAAAAAAATAGTAACTCCTTCATCCCTATATATATAAGATAATACAATATTCGCACATAAGTAAAAAAATACTTTTGGTCCAAAAAAATAGAATGCGACCACGGTCGCATTTTTCTCTGTTTTTTAGTGCTGTTTGTCTCGATAAAATGGTACTAAAGTGCATAAAAAGCTCTTTTTAGTCCGTTCTCATTCTAAATGCGACTAAAATCAATATTAATTGGTCGCATTGTATAACAAGTAATACATGATGGGACAAAACATTATAATAAATAAAACAAAGGGACAAGTTTGTCCCCTTTCAACAGCAAATGTCCCAAGATTGTCCTTAATAGTTATATAATGAGCCAAAAATGAGCCAAGATTAAGTTTAAATTAATATTAGATTGTGTATACTTACACTGTTAAACAAATATAATAACAAGGACAACAGATGGAAATATATAAACAACTTAAGCCTGGTCAAGCTTTTGAAGTAAACGAGGAATTAGCAGGAATAGTTCCTATGGCTAATATGGCTGAGCAAGCAGCTCTAACAGAAGATATAAGAGAAAATGGATTGAGAGAGGCTGTTTTACTATGGAGAAATAAAATAGTAGATGGTAGATGCAGACAAAAAGCATGTCTTGCTACAAATACACCAGTAAGAGCAAAAGACTTAAACGATGATCTTACAGAAGAAGATGTTATGGTTGTTGTTAAATCATTAAATACAAGAAGAAATCTTTCTCCAACTCAAAAGCTTATAAGTGCTTGCAAAGAAACATTCAATCCAAAAAATAGTAAAAGTGTTAAAGAATTAGCACTGGCTTGGGGAATAAGTTTTACACTACTGAAAAATGCAAGATACATATATACTGAAAGACCTGAGTTTATTGAGCCATTGTTTCAAGGAAATAGTGTAATTATAGTTGGTTCAAATGGCAAAGAAACTCAAACCAATAAGATATCAGCAATATATGCATATATCAAAAGAGAAGAAGAGAATGCAAATAGAAATGATGAACATGGATGGAATCCAGATGCACAAATAAAAACACAAGCTGGTAAAGAATGGTATTATATTCAATTGGGAATAATTGGAAAAGACACTACTGTTCACATAAAAATGCTATTATCTGAACACGCAAATTTAAAGTTCACTAAGTAAATAAAATTAATAGCGCCATGGATTACCTCAACCTGGCGCTTTGAAAAATGAAGCAAAAGCTAAAATTAATAAATCACAATGTACAATTCAATCATCTTAAAAAATAGGAATAGTATGAGAGAGATAAATAAGATTATCATAATGAACTCTGGCGCTGAGTATGGAAATGCAAATAAGATTAGATATGAAGATATCGAACGAGGATATAGGACGATTGGATGTCATTATGTGATATGCAATGGTAAAGTATATAGAAGTGATGAATATGAGTCAAATGTAAAAGATGGTGCTATTGAAGATGGTAGACCAATATCTATGGCTGGTTCACACACAAGAGGTGCTAATATAGATTCAATAGGAATTGTATTAATTGGTAAACAAAGGTTCACAAATCAACAAATGATTAGCTTATCAGAGCTTGTAAATAAATTATGTGAAAAATATAACATAGATAAATCAAATGTATTTGAAAAAAATCATTTCGATAAAAACTTCCACAAATTAAATATAACTGATATACAAAAAATTATCGGTTAAACTTCACTTAAGATTGTATTAAATAGATTTTAAATACACTATGTAAAATAGAAATGTATAATCTATTAATACAATTAACTAAATAGGATTAACATGGCAAAGAAAAAACCTGGTAATAATATGGATGCACTGTACATCGGTAAATCCAATGGAGCGCCAGCTAAGTTGACAAGCTGGAAGAATGAACCTACATTCGATGATTTAGAAACAGATAGAGCAAACTCGGCACATTTTCAAACTACAAATAGAGAAAATCTTCTAAGGTATGAAGAGATTAGAAATGGTGGTAAAGAGATTGAGAAAGTAAAACCTGGTAAAAGTACAACTAGACCATTATTAGTTCGAAAACAAAATGAGTATAAATATGCAGCATTAGAAGATGCAATACTTGGAACTCAAGACTTGTTTGACATCAAAGGTGTTGGACCAGAAGATCATAAATCAGCTGAACAAAATCAGATATTACTAAATTATCAATTTAGACATAAAATAAAAATAGATAAATTAGTTGAAGAGATTGTTAGAACAGATGTTGATGAAGGTTCAGTAATATGCAAAGTTGGTTGGAAAACTGAATATGGCATAGGTATTGAGCAAGAAGAACGACCTGTTTATGCATCGCCTGAAGAGTCATATGATATGATGGTTCAATTGGTTCAAGCTGGGCAGATGACTCCAGAAGAGATGCAAGCAATGATTGAAACTGGTGAGCCTATGCAAAAAGGTACAGAGCTTGTAGATGTAGAAGTTGAAAAGCTTATAGTAAATCATCCAACAATTGAAGTTAGAAATAGTGCAAATATTATCATTGATACAACATGTGAAGGTGATATAGAAAAAGCTCAGTTTTTAATTGAAGAGTATCCAATAAGCTTCTCAGAGTTAAAAAAGCAAGAATACAAAGAAGAAGAAGTTGAAGTAAAAACTATTGGTCCTGATGGTGTTGAAGTTATTACAAAAGAGATTAAATCTAGAGGTATCTATAAAAACCTTCAGTTTATTGATAAAAATAAAGAAGAATATCAATATACAGAATATGAAGGCGAATCAGCTAGAAATTCTAAGTTGTCTGGTAAGTCAAGAGTTAAATTAAAAGCTTATGATTATTGGGGGTTCTGGGATATCAATGATGATGGAAATACTGTTCCTATTGTTGCTACATGGGTTGGTGGAGTATTAGTAAGATTAGAAGAAAATCCTTTTGGACATAAAAAGATTCCATATGTAATTGCTAAGTACATGCCAGTAAAACGAGAAGTTATGGGTGAACCTGATGCAGTGTTGCTAGAAGAGAATCAAGAAGCTGTTGGTAAAACTACAAGAGCTATTCAAGATATTATGGCGCTAGATGCAGTAAATCAAGAGTTTATAGATGAAACATTCTTCCCAAGTCCAGTAGAAAGAGAAAACTACAGATTAGGAAAAACAGTATTCTTCAGAAGTGGAATGAATCCAAAAAATGCAATATTCAAAAATAATGTAAATCCTGTAAATCCAATTGCGCTTCAATGGATAAATACTCAGATTGCAGATGCTGAAGCAATGTCTGGTACAACATTAAACAATAATAGTTCAAATGGTATCAGTGTTAATGCTCAAAAGAGAATAGATAGCTCAAATAGCAAAAGAGATGCATCAGTATTAAGAAGAATAACATCGATGCTTGTAGACGCTGCTAGATTAATTATAGCTATGAATGCTGAGTTCCTATCAGAAGAAGAGATTGTTAGAAATACAAATCAAGAGTATGTAAAGATAAATAGAGATGACTTATCTGGCGCTCATGATATTACAATTGATATTCAAACTCCTGAAACAAATAATGCAATAGCTCAAGATTTAGCTATGGTTCTGCAAACAGGTCAACAAACAATGAGTCCTGAGTTGTCTAAAAAGATATGGGCTAGAATATTAAAATTAAAAGGTCAATATGATTTAGCTAGAGAATTTGAAAATTATCAACCTCAACCAGATCCAAAACAACAAGAACTTATGGATATGCAAATTGAAGAGCAAAGACTTAAAATTGAAAAAGCTAAAAAAGATATTGAAGAAGTTGATTCAAGAATTCATGAGAGAGTGTCTAGAGTTATTGAGAATGAAAAAGATGTTGAAAATAAACAATCACAAAACTTATTAAGACAACGACAAGCCGATGAGTCTGCTGCTAGAACTAGAAAACTAGAATCAGAAGCAGATATGTTAGATAAAGATTTTGTTGACCATACTACTGGCGCTAAGAGAGTTAGAGAGCTTGAAGATAGAGCTATAGAGTTTGATACAAAAAGAAAAGAAAAGCTTGATGATGCAGATATTGATATGACAAAGCAAGAAATGATGTTAAAAATAAAACAACTAGAAGCGCAAATTAATGCTTCAAATAAAAAAGGAGAATAATCATGAGTGAAGAACAAGAAGGATTAGGAATGATACCAGGTGCATCACAAGCGCCAGGTGGAGAAGGTAAATATGTAGCAACACCAAATACATCTCTACAAATGTTAAATAATAAAAGAGTTGGAGACAATGTTGTTCAAGAGCAAAAAACTGAAGTTACTCTAAATAATATTAGAGAGCAAGCTAAACAACAATTGATACAAGAGATGGCTCAGAAGCAAGCAATGGAACAATCTGTAAGAGCTAGAGAGATTGCTGCTATTGATCATGGTAGAAATGTTGGTAGAAGTGAAGGTTTAGATTTAGGATTAACTAAGGGTTACGAGTATGGTGTTAGAGACACTTCACCTGGCGCTTTGGAGGACGAAGATACATCGTATGAAGATGATTATGATATGCAAGAAGAAATGGATAGAGAAGGTTTAGGTATGATGTAGACTATATATAGGTATATCCTTGAGCATTAATTAAACATTAAGGTTACAGGATATACAATATGGTCACAAAATGCATACGAAAGGTTTACGAAAAATGTCTTACGAAATAGGTTTAGAGTCTATAGAAGCTGAAATACAAAATCTTGATGAACAAATTGAGATTGAGAAAAAGTTTCATAAAATTATAAATTCTAGAGATTTCACTGAAGTTTTTCACGAAACTATTTTTGGTTCTGAAATGATTGAGTTATCTAATAAATTATGTGACACAGTTAGTGAAGAAGCAGAAGAACAAATAATTGAACAACTTAGGTTGCTAAAAAAAGTTAAAGGTTTTCTAGAGTCTAGAGCTGTTCAATTAGAGGTTTTAACAAATAGACTTACAGAGTCTAAAGACCTAAGACAAAACATTTTGAAACAACAAAACTAATTAAAAAAGGTAAATTGAATGGCAAGAGAAGAAGAAATATCTGCATCTGATGAATTAGATAACATTCTTAACGGGAATTTTGAGTTTGAAGAAACTGAATATGACAACGAAGAATATGAATCTGAAGAAGAAGATGATATTGAGGACACAGACGAGAATTCTGAAGAAGATGAAGATGAAGACACGAATGATCAGGATGCCGATTCTGAT
>RRZT010671533.1_pt1 | contig 48777 bp, 47 predicted proteins | sample 2165551 | NCBI WGS metagenome assembly RRZT01 (sample SAMN10456910, study PRJNA506462) | wastewater metagenome | biome: wastewater; feature: sludge; material: wastewater sludge; isolation source: wastewater sludge with Escherichia coli K12::gfp cells carrying plasmid... | place: USA: Moscow, Idaho... | reverse complement strand
TCTTGGCGGCAGTCGGCGCCATTGCCGGCCTCGGGCTGCTGGCCCTGCTGGTGGCGTTCGTCGTGAACGCGTCGAACTCATCGACCACCATCGTCCGGCCGCCGGTGACCCCCGTGACGAAAACCCCTACCGCACAGGTGATCACACCGTCATGGCTGCCGGCGCCGGCTCCCGCGCAGGCAGTGGGTACCCCGCCCCCCACGGCGGTGGTCTCGGCCGAGCGGATGGCACCAGCGGCGCCCGCACCGGCACCGGCGGACCAGCAGCCGATCCGGGAACGGCTGCACGAGATGTTCCCGCGGCTGTTTCCGTAGCTCGCAGCCGTGGATCAGGCCGGATGCTCTGCCGGCCGTCGGGACCGAAATTCAAGCAAACCGACTCCGGGCAACCCGGGCACATCAGCCCGCAAGTGGGCATTGTCGTGTCAACCGACACCTCATCCCCAGCGCATGACCTTCACGTCAGTCTGCTGCTGGCGCGGTAGCGATTACAGCTGATCCGCTACCCGGCTTCCCAGTTGGTGCGAACATACTCGACCACCAGCCCGTTAGGCTCATTGGATGGCTGGCGGTTCCGACGATGCACAAGAAGCTCCCGTCGACCATGTACCGCAACGCCGGTTGGGGCGGCGACCGACAATCAACCTCGACATGATCGTTGGGGCTGCCCGTGCGCTGCCTCCGCAGGACCTATCGATACGTGCTGTCGCGGCAGCTCTGGGCGTAGACCGCAAATCTGTCCACTACTACGTCAAGGACCGCGCGGGTTTGCAAGAACTGGTCGCTATCGATGTCTTCGAGGCGCAGATTCGTGGATGGGACATACCCCGCGACGCTGACTGGCGCGAGCTACTGCGGGCGGTGGCGTACGCGATGCGTTCGACGCTGTCCGCTGTGGGCTCGCTGCTCACCTACACGGATATCCAGGCTTTCGCCGGCATAGATGGTCTCCGAGCCACAGAGGACATGCTCCAGCGGTTGATCGCGGCTGGCTTCACGGTCGAGGAGGCAGGTTTGGCCTACAAGTTCGTCAGCGATCTGGCCTATTGCGGGGCACGGGAGGACCTGCGCGCTGCGAGCGAGCGACATGGCGCCGATGGCGGTTCTCGGGGTCGACGAGCCGATATCCGAGACACCCTGCCGAACGCGGAAGGCAATGAGGATTCGGCGCTGCGGCAGTTGGTCGAATTACGCTCGGGCGATCGTTATCGAGACAGACAGTTCGATTTTGGTTTGCGCGTCCTGGTGGTTGCTTTGGAACGGTTGGTAAAACCTACAGGGGTCGAAGAGGTGTCTTGACGAGACCTGTCGCTCTGATCAACGGACCAGGGCATTTCGCCCACGTGAGGGAAATATTTTCCCCACATGGGGAAAGTTTGCCGAATCTGCTTCCCGCACGTGGTTGGTGCCCTATAACGGTCCCTATGAAGGCAGCTGCGTACATTGGTCGGGTCGGTGGGTTAGCGGTCGCTCTCGGTATCGGAGCAGCGGTCGCCTCGGGTAGCGCGGTGGCATTCGCCGACACCGGTGACTCGCACCAGGCCGGCGCAGCGGATGCGGTGGGTCCGAAGTCCGCAGGATCGTCGCGTTCCTCAACTGACGCCGATCCAGGCCGTGGCGGCGAGTCGGGCGGTTCAACGAGCGTGTCGACCAGTCCGGCGGATGCCTCCGACGGCACGTCGAGGGATCTGCCAGGCGGCGGCGACGACCAGTCTGCGGGTACGCTGGCCCGCGATGGATCCGGTGACGGAGGCGATGGTTCTACCCCGGGCAGCGACAGCTCGGGCGAGGCGCATTCGGTAAATGGTCCCTCACGCGGATCGTCGCGCGGCGCCACGCATACCAACGCCCGCGGGGACTCGATCGAAACCCAGGAACAGTATGGCCGCGCCGAGGTGGCCCACTCCAGTGCTGCGCCGGCAGTGCCGACGCGCGATGCCGCTACCGATGACGGTTCCACTGTCGATGTGACAGGGTCGGTGCCGTTGGAGAGCACTCCGGCCTCTGCGGTAGAGCCAACCGATCCTGAGGAATTGCAACCAACACACACCAGGCCGGACACCTTGGCTGTGGTGGAGGTCGCGAGCTCGAAATTCGTCGCTACCTCCGCGAGCCGTCTGGCGGGCGGTGTGCCCAACGGCCCTGAACAGAATGATCCATTCTCGTGGGCGATGCTTGCCGCCGCGAGCCGTCAAACCTACGGCTCCTCCGCACGCTCGAAGACCGCGTCAGCGCGGGCCGCTATCGAGACGGCCGAACCAGCCGACACCGGCGCGGCGCGGCCAACCTCGTCATTGGCCGGTGCCGTTGAAGCCAGCGGTCCCCGCAGTGTCGCACCGGCCAACGCTGCGACACTGAATGCAACCACTGCGACTGTGGCGCAGACCGCTGGCACGTTGGCCTCGATCATCCAGCAATTGATCTACAACCCCGTGCATGCCGTGGTTCAGCTATGGATCACCAGCGAAGTCGGGAAGATCGTCGACGGGCTCATCAACGCGATCGCCGGCTCCTATGTCATCGGTAACGGAGCGCAGGGCAATGTCGAGAATCCCAACGGTGGCGATGCCGGGTGGCTGCTGGGCGACGGTGGCGCCGGATGGAACAGCACCCAGGATGGTGTAGCCGGCGGTCACGGTGGACGCGGCGGCCTCCTGCTCGGCAATGGCGGTGACGGCGGCGATGGTGGAGCCGGCGCGGTCGGCGGTGCCGGTGGAGCCAGCGGTCTCATGATGGGTATCGGCGGCAACGGTGGTGACGGCGGGTCTCGCGCTGATGGTGGCGTCGGCGGTGCGGGTGGTGTCGGTGGTTCAGGCGACGGCTTGTTACTCGGTGTCGGTGGCAGTGGCGGTGTCGGTGGCGATGGCGTGATCGGCGGGCGCGGCGGCCGGGGTGGCAACGGTTCGGCGCTGTTCGGCGTTGGCGGTGATGGCGGCGATGCCGGCGCCAGCGGTGTCGGTGGCACAACGACCGGGCTGGCGGCACTTGGCGGCGCGGGCGGCGTAGCGGGGTACTTCGGCAGTCACGGGCGGGTAGGCCAATCGGGCACTCCGACAACAGGAGTGGGCAATTCTGGCACCGGGTCGCTTCCCCCGATCTCGACCACGGGTACCTGGTTCACCGACAGTCAGGGCCGTGTCGTCCTTCAGCACGGCGTCAACTTGGTCTACAAGTCCGAGCCTTTCTACCCGGGCGCTGCAGGATTCGGCGATGATGACGCGCAGTTCCTGGCCGGCAACGGCTTCAACGTGGTGCGACTCGGCATCATCTGGTCGGCGCTGGAGCCGGAGCCCGGAGTGTTCGATCAAGGCTATCTCGCTCAAATTGACCAGACAGTGAAAGTTCTTGCGAATCACGGCATCTACTCATTCCTCGATATGCACCAGGACCTCTACAGCACCGAACTGGGTGGCGAGGGCGCCCCGGCCTGGGCGACCCAGACCGGGGGTCTGCCCGACTACCACCCAGGTGGTTTGTTCGCGCTGAGCTACTACCTCAGCCCGGCGCAGAACCACGCGTGGGATAAGTTCTGGTCCAACGCAGCGGCACCGGACGGGCTGGGACTTGAAGACCATTACGCCCTGGCCTGGCAGAACGTGGCTGCCTACTTTGGCGGCAACACGGACATCATCGGCTACAACGTGATGAACGAACCCTGGCCTGGTACCACCTGGCTGCCGACAATTATCAACGGTAAGTTCTTCGGCGAACAGACACTGACACCGATGTACAACCAAGTCATCGCCGCGATCCGTTCAGCAGATCCCACTACTGCCGTGTGGGTGTCCACAGCAAATCCGGGAGTGGACCTGATCAGCGCCGTCCTCACCGGGGCGCCGATCTACCTGGGGGCGATCGATGACCCCAACACGGTCATCGAGTACCACGGTTATGGGGCATCGTCGGTCGGCACCAGCATGTTCGATTCCTACGTCACTCCGCGCCTTGCGAAGCGAGCCATGGAGTACGCCGAGCGGACCGGCATGCCGGTGTTTATGGGCGAGTTCGGATCCACGAGCGACGTCCGAGGGCTGACCGCCCAGGCAGGCGCGGCTAACCAGTATCAGATCGGATGGACGAACTGGGCCTACACCGGCGCAGGAGAGGTCACCAGCAGCGGTGGCCCGCGCGCACAGTCGCTCGTGTATGACCCGTCGCTGCCCCCGGTCGGCGATAACGTCAACGCCAGCAACCTGAACGTCCTGTCCAAGCCCTACCCGCAGTTTGTGTCGGGCACGCCTAAGGGATGGTTCACCGCCGATGACGGCACCTTCCAGTTCAGCTACTCGACCGCCAGAGTCGACGGGCGGGGCGACTTCGCCGCTGGATCTCGAACCGTCATTTCCACACCCCCGGGGCAATTCCCGAATGGCTACACGGTGACGGTCACTGGCGGACAAGTTGTTTCGGCCCCCAACGCAGCACAGTTGGTCATCGCCTCTGATACTGGTGCAACCACGATCAGTATTACCGTTAGCGCCACCCAGCCAGGCCTCGGTGGTGGCGGCTCGTCGGCCGTGTGGGTCGCGAGCGTGCACTAGACCGCATAGCAGTTCGATGGGCCCGTCACTGCTCCACATCAGAAAGTGCCCCCGGCAGGATTCGAACCTGCGACACCGGCTTTAGGAGAGCCGTGCTCTATCCCCTGAGCTACGGGGGCGGACCGCCATGCGGTTCCTCCGGGCTGCGCGTCCGGATCAGGGATTCCGGGTGCATAGCCTACCGCTCGGCGGAGGATCGCCCCGCCGGCGAGCCGTCGCACCGGGGAAATCGCGGTAGAACCATCCGCCGGATGGTCGTCTCCGAATTGCCAAGTATGGAAACGCCGGCTCGGGAGGTGCCGTGACCGCAGTGCACACCAGTGTGGTGGATACACCGCGTGAGGAGGTATTCGCCTGGCACGCGCGCCCGGGTGCGATTCATCGGCTGATGCCGCCGTGGCAGCCGATGCAGGTGATCGCCGAAGCCACCTCACTGGCCGACGGGCGCGCGGTGCTCGGTCTCCCCGGTGGCCTGCGATGGGTCGCGCAGCACGATCGCCGCGAGTACGACGCGCCGGCCCGCTTCGTTGACGTCCTGGTAGGCGACGGCTGGCGCTCGGTGCCGCCGGCGCTGGTTGGGCAATGGCGCCACGAGCACCGTTTCGACGTGGCCGAGCCCGGCCACACCCGGCTCACCGACCGGGTCGAGACCCCGGTTCCGGCGCCGTTGCTCGCCCAGATGTTCCGGTATCGGCATCGGCATCGGCAGCTCGCCGACGACCTCGCCGGCCATCAGTGGTCCCGCGAGCACGGCCGGCGCCCGGCCAGCGTCGCGATCACCGGTGCGAGCGGGTTGGTCGGCACCGCGGTGGCCGCGTTCCTGTCCACCGGCGGCTACCGCGTGATCCGCCTGGTGCGCCGCGAACCGCGGGCGGACACCGAACGCCGATGGGACCCCGACTCGCCGGATGAACATCTGCTCGACGGTGTCGATGCGGTGGTGCACCTGGCCGGGGAGTCCATCGGGCAGCGGTTCTCCGACTCACACAAGAAGGCGATGCGTGACAGCCGCATCGAGCCGACGCGGCTCCTGGCCGAGTGCGCCGCGGCCGCGGCCAACGGGCCCTCGGTGTTCGCGTGTGCGTCGGCGATCGGTATCTACGGTTACGACCGCGATGACACCGAGTTGGACGAATCCGCCTCCCGCGGAAGTGGTTTCCTCGCCGACCTGGTCGCCGACTGGGAGGGTGCAACGAGCCCGGCGACGGCTGCCGGCCTCCGGGTGGTGACCGTGCGCACCGGCATCGTGCAGACCCCGCGGGGCGGAACCCTGCGGTTGATGCGCCCATTGTTCACGGCGGGTCTCGGCGGGCGACTGGGCGGTGGGCGGCAATGGCTGTCGTGGATCGATATCGACGACCTGGTGGATGTCTACCACCGCGCGCTGGTCGACCCGGCGCTGTCTGGCCCCGTCAATGCGGTTGCCCCACAACCGATTCGCAACATTGACTACACCAGAACCCTGGCGGGGATCCTGCACCGGCCGGCCCTGCTGCCGGTTCCGGATCTCGGTCCAGCGGTATTGCTCGGCCAGCAGGGGGCGCGTGAGCTGGCCCTGGCCAGCCAGCGGGTGATACCCGCCAGGCTGATCGGGGCGGGCCATCGATTCCGCCGCCCTGTCCTCGAGCAGTGCTTGCGTCACCAGCTCGGACACCTCGGCGAGTAGTGGTCGGGCGTCAGCGCCGGTTGAGCCACCAGATATGCGTGGACAGCACGGCGGCGAATGCACACCAGGCCGGGTAGGCCGCCAGTGGTGCCGCGCGTTTCCCGCGGACCGCGACGGCGCGGCGGGTCAGGTCGGCGCTGCTGGCGGCCAGCGCCCCCGCCGTCAGAGCCGAGAGCCCAAGGCGTCGGCGGCTGAAGAACACCCACGACCAGCTTGCGTTGAGGCCGAGGTTGATCGCCAGAGCGATGGAGTACCGGCGCGCCGCATCGGTATTACCGTCCTCGATCAGGCGGTCGACCGTGTCGGCGGACACCGCGGCGATATCCGCGTAGAGCACTGGCCATACGATCGGGAACGCCTGCCGTGGCGGTTGGTACCGCGGCTTGCGCAGACGTTCGTACCACGCCGAGTCGACGCCGCTGCGGGAGGCCGCCCCCCCGGCGAGGGCGGTCGTTGCCACGGCCGCCGCAGTGGCTCCGATCAACCTGATTCTCATACCTTTTCGCTCCTTTGGATTCTCTGGACCAGCACTCAGCCGGCCGAGGCTTCGATGGGTACCGCGATCTCGTTGCGGCGCAGGAACGGCAACGTCCACGGGGGGTCGTAGAACCACGCAGTGGGTTCGCCGATCGTCACGAACCCATAGGCCCGTAGTGTCGCCTGCAGGCGCCGGGTCTGTTCGGCAATGCTACGGGGACCCCGGTCGCCGCTGAAACGAAGCACCGCCACGGTTTCCGGTGGCACGGAAACCAAGGCGACGCGTTCGTCATCCGGCGTCGGCAACGATTCCAGCGTCCACCCGGTCGGCATGTAGAACCGGACGGTCCAGCCCTGATCCGTGCTCGCCTGTTGCGAGACCGGTGCCGTCATTGCGATCTTTTGGCCGACGTCCCCGGTTGTTCGCTGACCTACGGGGGCGGTCATGGCGATCCGGTCGGATCGGTGATTGGCGCCGAAGATATAGCCGGCCAGGCGTCGGAACGCGACGGAACGGGCTGCCGCCTCGTCGGCCACCACCGTTGTCTCGGCCGCTACTCGCGGCCCGTACCGGCGTATCTCCACGCCATCGGCCAGCGACTCCACGCTGTGCAGTGGCTCCTCGACACCCACCCGGATACCCACGGCCGATGCGCCGAATTCGACGAGTTGGCAGGCGATCGTTCGCACTTGAGCCATCACAGCAAGTCCTTCCCGGTGCAGCGCGCATCGCGTCAACGGTGATTCGTGGCCGCAGGGGCATCGGATGGTCCCACAGCCGCGACGCAACCCGAATCACCGTTCGTCCGTGCGGCGCTCACCCATCCGCGTCGCCCACGGAACCGAACCACTAGCGACCGAAGAACCCGTCGGCGGCTCGGCCGCCGGAATCATGGAGGGAAGTACGCACATGAACATCACCCGCGTCGTCGCATCGGCTGCCGCCGCCGGCATCGCAGCGTCGGGAATGCTCGCGCTGTCGGTTGGTACAGCATCTGCCGCCCCGAGCGGCCCGGGCTGCGCCGCCTACACCAGTCAGGTGCCGACCGGCCCGGGCTCGGTGGCGGCAATGGCGACCGAGCCGGTGGCGGCGGCAGCGGCGAGCAGTCCCGTCCTGACAACGCTCGCCTCGGCGCTGTCGGGCAAGCTGAATCCCAATGTCAACCTGGTCGATACGCTCAACCACGGCGAGTTCACGGTGTTCGCGCCGACCGATGAGGCGTTCGCCAAGCTGCCCGCGGCCACCATCGATTCCCTGAAAACCGATTCGGCAACGCTGAAAAGCATTCTGACGTACCACGTGGTGCCGGGCCGGGTCGATCCTGCGATGGTGGCGGGTACCCACACGACCGTGCAGGGTGCGCCCGTGACGGTGACCGGTTCCCCGGATGCCCTCAAGGTCAACAATGCGTCCGTCGTGTGCGGCGGGGTCGAGACGGCTAACGCCACCGTGTATCTGATCGACGGGGTGCTGCTGCCGCCGGCGCACTGAGCACCGTCGCAGTCATCGAAAACCGTTGCGCTTCAACACATCGGTGGAATTTAATTCAGCGTAGCTCGGCGATCACCCTGGCGAAATACTCCGCGTGATGATGCTGCAGGCTGAACGACGTGATCCCGTATGTGTCGTGCAGCAGGCGGATCTTGTCGGCGATATCCCGCGGGGTTCCGGCCAGCGCCGCGGGGAGCGCCAGTAGCTCCTCGTCGGACAGTTCGGGTGCATAGCGTCGGATCATCGAGAGGTCGGCCCGGCCGGAGTCGTCGGTGGGGCACGCGGTGATCGCAAGGTCGAGCTCCAGTGTGTCGAACCGGTGCCCGGCTTCCTGCCGGACATGGGAAATCCGTCCGGCCAGTGCATCTTCGGCATTCTTGCCCGCGTCGGATCCGGTCAACCCGATGATGTCGGCGTGGCGGGCCGCGACGGCCAGAACCCGATCACCGTTCCCGGCGATCAGGATCGGGATGGACGGATGATCGGCCTTCAGGAATTCGGTGACGTGCTGGAGGTGACGGACCCGCTGGCCCGCCGTTGGGAATGGGATCTCGGCGAGTTCGAATTCCTCGCGAACATATCCGGCACCCAGGCCCAGGATCAGCCGGCCATTGCTGAGAAGGTCCACATCGGCCGCGTCGCGGGCCAGCAGCGCCGGCGAATAGAAGGCGGCATTCAGCACATAGGTGCCCAGTCGGATCCTCGAGGTCACCTGGGCGGCAGCTGCCAATACCGGAAACGGTGCCGGCCCGCCGAGGTGATCGGCGACGTTATACACGTCGAACCCGAAATCCTCGAAACGCCTTGCCGTCTCGATGAACCGCTGGTGCGACTTGGCGCCCCGGACGCCGATACCGAACCGAAGCTCTGTACTCACCGCGCCGATGCTACGCGGGCGGGTCGACGATACGGTTGCCAAACGCGGCACCGGAGCAGCGAGCCCGTCGGACCGGACGGATGTTTGGCATCGACGAAAACGGAAGGCTTCCTTGGCCTTGCCGGCCACATCACCGATGGTGTTCTTGATCTTGTCGGTTGCACTCATGGACTCGGGGTTTCGGCGAAGCGACCGGTGATGACCGCACCAAGGCCGAGGGCAAGGTCGACCAGGCCAAGGCGGATCTCAAGGGTGCCGGCGAGAACGTCAAGGACGCGTTCAAAGACTGACGCGTGCGGCTACACCAGCGGCAGGCTGGCGAAGACCTTGCCGGTGGGCTGCGCCGAACCGGTGCCGGGTTCGACGGTGAAGTTCAGTGCGGTGGAGTCGCCCAGCTCGGGTAGCACCGCCGTGGTCGACGGCGATACCGAAGCGGAGTCCATGGTGCCTGCCGACCGCATGCCAGCGGGCTCGACGAGCCACATCTGATACACCGTGCCCGGCGAGGGAGGCGGCACGTGGTTCATCACCAGCACGCCGGCGTGTTCGTCACGGGAGAACACGAAGGTGGCCGTCCCGCCGCTCGGGAGGTCCCCGCTGATGGTCCGGACGTCGGGTGCGGCGAAGATCTGTTGCTCGGTGCTGGGCGCCGATGTGGGACGCAGCGCGATGCCGACACCAGCGGCACCCAGACCGATGGCGATCACCGCGGCGGCGGCCAGCAGTGTCGCGCGCCACCGCCGCTCGGGTCCCCGGTCGCGCTGTCGGGTCGCGGCGAGAACCCGGGACCGCAGTGCGAGTGGCGGCTCGACCGCGTGCACCGATGCCAGGGCCGCCAGCGCCTCGCGGGCCGCGCGCACCTCGCTGTAGAACGCGCCGGCCTGGTCGGCGTCGGAGGAAGCGAGCCGGATCTCGATGGCATTACGCTCCTGGTCGGTGAGCGCGTGCAGGGCATACGGCACCGCCAGATCGGCCAGTGTGTTCGCGGGCTCGGTCATCGAATCCCCAGACAATTCCGCAGGGCACGCAATCCGTCCCGCATCCGGGACTTCACAGTGGCCAGGTTCGCCGACAACCGCTCGGACACCTGCGGGTACGTCAGACCGTCGTAGTAGGCCAGCTGGATGCATTCGCGCTGGAGGTCGGTCAGCCCGTCCAAGCAGGTCACCACCCGCTGTTGTTCATCCGAAACGATCACCGCGTCGCTGACGAGGTCGACGGCGGGTTCGGTGCTGGCCGCGCCGTAGCGGGATTCCCGCAGCCCCGCGGCCTGTTCGGAGCGGACCCGGTCCACCGCGCGCCGATGGGCCAACGTCATCAGCCAGGACAATGCACTGCCCAGAGCCGGGTCATAGCTATCGGCGCTCCGCCAGACCTGCAGGTAGACCTCCTGCGTGGTCTCCTCGCTGTAGCCACGGTCGCGCAGGATGCGCGTCACCAGCCCGAATACCCGCGACCGGGTGGCGTCGTACAGCGCGGCGAACGCGTCGGCGTCCTGGCGCGCAACCCGGCGTAGCAGGACGTCGAGGTCGGCGGTCACAGATAGGAGCGTAGCCGCAGGCGTGGTCATCGCGGTGGTCGTGGGACGAAGAACGCGGTCCGTGAGCAATATTCGCTGAACCCGGGACGTCCCGCCATATGCTTCTCGGCGACCCGCGCGCCGGTGGCGTACACCAGGAAATACGTCATCAGCACCGGGGAGAGGATCGTCGCCAGCGCCGGCCATCCGGTGACCGTGATCAGCCACAGTCCCCACCACACGCAGGCGTCGCCGAAATAGTTCGGATGGCGTGTCCATGCCCACAGGCCGCGGTCCATGATCGCGCCCCGATTGGCCGGATCGGCCTTGAACACCTTCAGCTGGTGGTCGCCGACGGCCTCGAAGAGCACGCCGAGCAGCCAGAGGACGATGCCGATCCCCAGCACCGGCCACAGTGCCGCGGGCGTGGGTCCGATGGCGGCCGACAGCTGTAGTGGCAGCGAGACGAACCAGGCCGCGGCGGCCTGCACGATGAAGATCTTGCGCAGCACGGTCGCAGTGGAGAAGTCGCCCCGCAGATGCGTCACGTAGCGGGGGTCCTCGCCCTTGCCTCTCAGCTTGACCGCCAGGTGCCAGGCCAGCCGCAGCCCCCACACCGAGACCAGTGCCAGTAACAGCAGGCGGCGGCCGATGTCGCCGGTGCCCAGCGCCGCGGCTATCGCAGCCACCACGACGAACGAGAGGCCCCAGGTGACGTCGACGACGTTGTAGCGACCGATCCGGCGGCCGATCAGGAAGGTGACACCGAAAACGACGATGACAGCGGCGAGCGAAATCGCCGAAACAACAAGAAAATTCACCATCGCCCCCCGGTCGGGGCGAAGGCCCACTGGTAGACATCGAGGTAGCCGGAGCGGAATCCGGCCTCTGAATATGCCAGATAGAGTTCCCACATCCGGTGGAAAACATCATCGAAACCCAGGGCGGAAACCCTGTCGCGGTTGGCGGTGAACTGCTCCCGCCAGAGCCGCAGGGTCTCGGCATAGTGCGGTCGCAGGGAATACATGTCCACGGTGCGTAGCGAGGTTTCGCGGCCGGTGATCCCGATGATCGCCTCGGTCGACGGCAACAGTCCCCCTGGGAAGATGTACTTCTGTATCCAGGTGTGGGTGTTGCGGCTGGCCAACATTCGGGCGTGGGGCATGGTGACCGCCTGGATCGCCACCCGGCCGCCGGGTGTCACCAGGGAATCCAGGGCGCGAAAGTAGGTCGGCCAGAATTCGTAGCCCACCGCCTCGATCATCTCCACCGAGATCACCGCGTCATAGCGTCCGTCGATGTCGCGATAGTCGCGCAGCTCGATCTCGACGCGGTCGGTCAGGCCGGCGGCCGCGACACGCTGGCTGGCCAGGCGTCGTTGTTCGGCGGATAGCGTCACCGACCGCACGTGTGCGCCGCGGGCCGCCGCACGCAGACATAGTTCGCCCCAGCCGGTGCCGATTTCGAGTACCCGGCTTCCCGCGCTCACCCCGGCCGCATCGAGCAGACGGTCGATCTTGCGATGCTGCGCGTCGGCCAGATCATCGAATGTTGCTGGCACGTCGGATGCTGTTGATACAAAGTCGAACAACGCGCTGGAGTAGGTCATCGTCTGGTCGAGGAATTCGGCGAACAACTCGTTGGACAGGTCGTAGTGCTCGGCGATGTTGCGACGGGCCTGGTGGCGGCTGTTGTACTGGGACCGCGGTTGGCGGGCCATTGCGATCGGGCGCATGCGTTGGAGCGCCCGGGGAACCAGATCTGATACCGAGGTCGCGAACACGGTCAGGACATCGGCCAGGTTGTCGGCGGTCCATTCGCCGGCCATGTAGGACTCACCGAACCCGATCAGCCCGCTGTTGCCGATCCGGCGCGCCAGCCGCTCGGGGTGCTGGACCCGCAGGGTCGGCAGGGTCGGATCCGCTGCGCCGATCACCGAACCGTCGGGATGGATGAGCCGCAGCGGAAGGTGTTGTACTGCACGGTGTAGCAGTGCGGTGGCGATCCGGGCCGCCGCGGCGTTCACCGGGCCGCGGGGCACTCGGTGCACGTCCGGCCAGCGGTCCGCATCGATACGGGCGGTAGTCCGGCCCGGGGTGTCGATGGTCATCGGGGTACCACCGGAACGCCGCGGAGCCACAGCGCGACACCCTGCAGCCGGATCCGTGCGGCACCTACCAGGGGGGCCAGCGGAGCGACCAGTTGCAGTCGCGCGAGTTGGGCTGCGCTGGAGGGCAGTCGGGTGCCCTGCATGGTCGCGGCGAACGGCGACTGGCCGTCGCGGTGCAGGGTGATCGCGACCGAGAGTGACTCGCCGGGCCGCGGCGCGCGTACCCGGTAGTGCCCGTCGACGCCGTTGAACGGAGACACGTACATCTTCTTGGCAGTGCTGACGGGCCGATTCCCTTTTGCGGGAAGCAGATACGCGTGCCGATTGCCGTAGGTGTTGTGGACCTCGGCGATCACCGCGCGCACCGTGCCCTCGGCGTCGTGGCACCAGAACAGACTCAACGGATTGAACACATGGCCCAGAACCCGGGCCTGCAGCAGCGCAGTGATCCGCCCGCCGGACAGCGGCGGATCGTGCGCCGCCAGGTAGGCGTCCAGCCGCTGGCGCAGGGTATCCTGCGCGGCGCCGGTGAAGTGATCGCGCGCCTCGATCCGGGCGAACGGGCGCAGCCACCACGGCGGTCGCGGTAGGGCGTCGACATCGACGTACCAGCTGTAGCCGCGGTAGGTGAAGCGGTGGCGCACCGGGGTACGTCGCACATGGGTGATGGTGGTCCGATACAGCGCGGGTGTCAGGTCGTTCATGTGAACGCCCCGACAATGTCTCGGTCGGCATCCCGTTGTAGGCGAACGGCCGCCCGGGCGCCGGAGGCGGCGCCGTCCTCGTGGAATCCCCAGCCGTGGTAGGCCCCGGCAAACACAATGCGGTCGTCGTCAAGGGTCGGTAGCAATTGCTGTGCAGCAAGGGATTCCGGTGTGTATAGCGGATGGTGGTAGGTCATTTCCGCGACTACCGCGGCGGGGTCCACCCGATCCGGGCCGCCCAGGGTAACCAGGAACCGCTTCGGTTTCTGCAAGCCCATCAGCCGGCTGACGTCGTAGGTGACGGTGACGTCGTGGTCATTGCCGTCGATGAGGTAGTTCCACGAGGCCCGGGCCCTGCGGTGGGTGGGCAATACCGATTCGTCGGTGTGCAGCCGGGCCTGGTTGGTCGAGTACGGAATGGCGCCCAGTACCGCGCGTTCCGTGGCCGTCGGTTCGGCCAGCAGGGCCAGCGCCTGATCGGGGTGGGTGGCGACGACGGCGGCGTCGAATCGGTGTGCCCGTGCTCCCGCGCGCAGCCGGATGCCGTCGGGCATCCGCCGCACGTCATGTACCCAGCTGCCGGTCCGGACCTCGTGCAACCGGGCCGCGATGGCGGCGACATAGGTTGCCGAGCCGCCGACGACGGTCCGCCAGACCGGCGACCCGAATACGGTCAGCATGCCGTGGTGGTCGAGGAAGGTGAACAGATAGCGGGCCGGATAGTCGAGTGCGGCTGCGGGTGGGCACGACCACACCGCTGCGACCAGCGGGGTCAGAAAATTCTCGACGAAATACGGCGAAAAGTGGTTCCGGGCAACGAATTCCCGCAGCGGCTCAGGTTCCGGATCGGGTGTGGCCAGCAGGCGAACCGCTGCCCGGTGGAATGTCTTCACCTCGGCGAGCATCGCCAGGTACTGCGGACGGGCCAGGTTCCGCAGCGTGGGGAACAGACCGCCGAGGCCGCGCGCCCCGGCGTACTGCAGGCCGGTGCCGCGGTGCCACACCGACATCGACATGTCGGTGTCGTGGGTGGCGATGCCGAGCTCGTCGAACAGCCCGCACAGCGTCGGATAGGTGCGGTCATTGTGCACCAGGAACGCGGAATCGACGGCGACGATCGTCCCGTCACCAGCGTCCACCTGGTGCGTGTGCGCGTGACCGCCCAACCGCGGGTCGGATTCGAACAGGGTGACGTCATTGCGGTCGGCCAGCTGATGGGCGGCCGACAGTCCGGCGATGCCGCTGCCGATGACAGCGATCGTCCGACGGGTATTCACAGAGGGCACATACCCAATTCGGTGCGGCCGAGTCGGCGGATGGGTGGTGGCCGGGGGCGGCGCCAGCCGTCAGCCCCGCACGATCAGGTAGATCAACACGGCGTTGAGCACCGTGATCACGGCGGCGATCAACCAGCCCAGCGCCGTGGTGATCCGGCGGTTGACACCGTCGCCCATCACGGTTGCGTCACTGGTCAACTGGACCAGCGGGATGAGCGCGAACGGAATGCCGAACGACAGCACCACCTGCGAGAGCACCAGCGCGCGGCTCGGATCGAACCCGATCCCGAGGATCACCAGCGCCGGAATCAGCGTGACTACCCGTCGGGTCAGCAGCGGTATCCGGACGTTCAGCAGTCCGGCCATGATCATCGACCCCGCGTACGCGCCGACGGACGTCGACGCTAGGCCCGACGCGAGCAGTCCGATCGCGAACAGTAGGGTGACGCCGGCGCCCAGGGTGTCACGGACGGCGTAGTACGCGCCCTCGATCGAGTCGGTGTTCTCCCGGCCCTGCAGATGGGTTGCGGCCACCAGGAGCATCGCGATGTTCACCGCTCCGGCCAGCAGCATGGCGACCGCGACGTCGGCGCGGGTCGCCTGCAGCAGTCGCCGGCGCGGGGCCCCGGGTTCGGGCCGGCCATGCCGATCGCGGGTCAGCCCGGAGTGCAGGTAGACGGCGTGCGGCATGACGGTTGCGCCCAGCATGGCGGTGGCCAGCAACACGCTCTCGGCGCCGTCGAATCGGGGCACCAGTCCCGAAGCGACCTCCGACGCGGCCGGGGGGGCGACGAACAGACTGGACAGGAACCCGATCGCGATCACCGCCAGCAGCCCGACGATCACCCGCTCGAAGGCCCGGTGCCCGCGGCGGTTCTGGATCGCCAGAAGCGCGAGCGAGACCGCGCCGGTGATGACCCCGCCCCACAGCAGCGGCAGCCCGAACAACAGGTAGAGGGCGATCGCACCGCCCACCACCTCGGCGACGTCGGTGGCCATGGCGACCAGTTCGGCCTGGGTCCAATAGGCCAGCCGGGTGGACCGGCGGGCGCGCTGGGCGACTGCCTCCGGCAGCGACTGGCCGGTCACCAGGCCGAGCTTGGCCGACAGGTACTGGACCAGGCTGGCCATCAGATTGGCCACCACGATCACCCACAACAGCAGGAACCCGAACTGCGAACCCGCGCTGACGTTGGCCGCGACGTTGCCCGGGTCGACGTAGGCGATGGCGGCCACGAACGCCGGGCCCAGCAGGTAGACGGGCGGGAGGCGAGGTACCCGCCGGGTCGCGTGCACGAAGAGTGAGGCTAACGGAACCTACAGATCGGGGAGCGGCAGGTCCAGGTTCGGGAAGGTGATGCCGCCGTCGACCTCGAGGGTCTTGCCGGTCAGGTAGCTGCCGGCGGGGGAGGCCAGGTAGACCGCGGCGGCGGCGATGTCCGCGGGCTCCCCGAGGCGCCGCATTGGCGTCGCCTTCTCCATCGGTTCACGCAACGCGTCGTTGGAGGCGACGATGTCCAGGGCCGGCGTCAGGATCGACCCGGGTGCGATGGCATTGACCCGGATGCGCGGACACAGATCGAGCGCGGCCAGGCGGGTGTAGTGCGCCAGCGCGGCCTTGGCGGTGCCGTACGCGGCGAACCCCCGGCCCGCGACCCGACCCATGGTCGAGGTGATGTTGATGATGCTGCCGCCACCCGAATGCTCGAGCATCAGCGGGACCGCGGCCGAGGTCAGGGCGTGCGCGGTGGACACGTTGAAGGTGAACGCGTCCCGCAGGTCCTTGGTCGAGGTGTTCAGCAGCGGGCCGGGCATGGTGCCGCCGACGTTGTTGACCACGATGTCGAGCTTCCCGAACTCCGCCACGGCGGCCGCGGCGAGTTCGGCGGTGGCCTCCGGGCGCGCCAGGTCGCCGGTGACGACGTGCGTCCGCCGGCCGGTGTCGCGGATCTGCGCGGCCACCTCGTCGAGCTGGGAGCGGGTGCGTGCGGCGATCACAACGTCGGCGCCCACTTCGGCGAACGCCAGCGCGATGGCGGCGCCCAGGCCGCGGCCCGCGCCGGTCACCACGGCCACCTGATTGTCGAGCCGGAATCTGTCGAGGATCATCGCGGCCACCGTAGCAAGGCGGTTTGAACTGTCCGGAGCGGTTGAACGTAGATGTTCATATGAGCAGCGAAGGTCCTACCATTTCAAGGGTGAGCGACGACAGCATGGCGCCGGTTATCACCGCCACGGCGGTCGAGTTCCCGCCGCACCGGCATGCGCAGGCCGAGGTCGTCGCCGCGCTCGTCGACGCCGCCGGCGAGGACTTCCTGCGCTTCGCCGCATCCAGCGGGGTGGGCTACCGCCAGCTCGCCCTGCCGATGGATCGCTACCCGCAGCTGACCGGCTTCACCGAGGCCAACGCCGTCTACCTCGAGGTGGCACTCGAATTGGGCGACAGGGCGATCCGGTCCGCGCTGGACGTCGCGGGACTCACTCCCGAGGACGTCGACATCATCTTCTCCACGACCGTGACCGGGGCGGCCGTCCCGACCGTGGAGGCCAGGCTGGCCGCCTCACTGGGGATGCGGCCCGACGTCAAGCGGGTCCCGTTGTTCGGGCTCGGCTGTGTGGCCGGAGCTGCCGGAGTGGCCCGGATGAACGACTACCTGCGGGCGTATCCGGACCACGTCGCGGTGTTGCTGGCCGTCGAACTGTGTTCACTGACCATTCAGCGGGATGACCATTCCATCGCAAACCTGGTGGCCACGAGCCTTTTCGGGGACGGCGCGGCGGCGGTTGTCGCTGTTGGTGCGCAGCGCGCCCCGGCCGGCTTGCGACGGCCCCGGGTGCTGGCCTCGCGCAGCCGGCTCTACCCCGACACCACCGAGATGATGGGTTGGCAGATCGGCAGTGACGGATTCCGCATCGTGCTGTCCGCCGACGTCCCGACGGTGGCGGACAAGTACCTCGGTGAGGACGTTCGGCTTTTCCTCTCCGAATTCGGGCTCACCACAACCGATATCGCCACCTGGGTGTGTCATCCGGGTGGGCCGAAGGTGATCGAGGCGGTCGAGAACGTCCTGGACCTCCCCGACGACGCGCTCGACCGGACCCGGACGTCGCTGTGGGAGAACGGCAACCTCTCGTCGGTGTCGGTGCTCGACGTACTGGCGGCCAATCTGGCGGACCCACCCTCTGAGGGCGAGCTGGGGATGATGATCGCGATGGGCCCGGGGTTCTGCTCCGAGCTCGTGCTGCTCGGCTGGTAGGCGCGTGTACTACCTGCTGATCCTGGCGGTTGCCGTCGAGCGCCTCGCCGAGCTGGTGGTGTCGAAACGCAATGCGCAGTGGGCGATTTCCCGCGGGGGCCGCGAGTACGGCCTGCGGCACTACCCGGTGATGGTCGTGATCCATACCCTTCTGCTGGTGGGTTGCGCGGCAGAGGTGTGGTTGCTGCACCGCCCGTTCCTACCGTGGCTGGGCTGGCCGATGCTGGCGCTCGTCGTTGCCGCGCAAGCACTTCGGTGGTGGTGCATCACGACGCTGGGACACCGGTGGAACACCCGGGTGATCGTGGTGCCCGATGCCCCGCTGGTGAATGCGGGCCCGTATCGCTGGCTGCATCACCCCAACTATGTGGCTGTCGTGGTCGAGGGTGTCGCGTTGCCGTTGGTCCACACCGCCTGGTGGACCGCCCTGTGTTTCACGGTGGCCAACGCCTGGCTGCTGACCGTGCGCATCCGTCTCGAGAACGCGGCACTGGGTTACGCCGATGCCCGGGTATGACGCCGATCTGCTGATCGCCGGCGGCGGCCCCGCTGGTCTGGCCGCCGCGATACACGCCCGTGCCCAAGGGCTTTCGGTCATCATCGCCGAACCCCGCGATGCTCCTATCGACAAGGCATGCGGTGAGGGACTGATGCCCGGTGGCCTGGCCGAGCTGGCCGAGCTGGGCGTGGACCCGGTGGGAATGCCGTTTCACGGCATCGCCTACGACGACGGACGGCGCCGCGTCCAGGCTCGGTTCCGCGCCGGCCCGGGCCGCGGTGTTCGGCGGACCACTCTGCATGCCGCCCTTGCTCAGCAAGCCAAACAGCGCGACGTCGAATGGATTTCGGCGAAGGTGGCCGATGTTGCGCAGGATCCCACCGGTGTGTCGGCCGCCGGGGTGCGGGCGCGCTATCTCATCGGCGCCGACGGTCTGCATTCGGCGGTGCGGCGCAATTGCGGAATCGCCGCTGCGGTGGGTACACCCCGGCGGGTCGGCCTGCGCAGGCACTACCGGATGGCGCCGTGGTCGGAGTTCGTGGAGGTGCACTGGTCGCCCTGGGGGGAGGCCTACGTGACGCCGGTGGAGCCCGACCTCGTCGGGGTCGCGATACTCAGCAGGCATCGGCACGACCTGGCGTGGTTCCCCTGGCTGGAGCGGGTGCTGGCCGGTGTGCCGCACGGCGCCGAGCGCGGCTGCGGCCCGCTGCGGCAGGTGGTGTCGCGCCGCGTCAGCGGCCGAGTGCTGCTGGTGGGTGATGCCGCCGGATACGAGGACGCGCTGACCGGTGAGGGGATCAGCCTGGCCGTCAAGCAGGCCCGCGCTGCCGTCGCCGCGATCGTCGCCGGCCGTCCGCAGGACTATGAGCGGGACTGGCAGCGCATCACCCGCCGCTACCGGTGGCTGACCCGCGGCCTGGTACTGGCCACCCGACCGGCGCTGGGAAGGCGGACCGTGGTGCCGGCCTGCGCGGCGGTGCCGTCGGTCTTCGGCCGCGCCGTCGACCTCCTCGCGGGCTGAGCCGCGCTATTTCTTCGCGGGTGCCTTCTTCGCCGGAGCGGGTTCGTCGGCCTCGGTCGCCGCGCCGCCCTGGCGCCTCTTCACACTGGCCTCCAGCTTGGCCAACAGGTCCGAAACGTCGTCGGTCTCATCGAGCTGGGTGGGTTTCTCCTCGACGGTGAACGCCGCGCCGCCCTCGAGTTTGGCCGCGACCAGTTCTTTGAGCTGATCCTGATAGTCGTCGTGGAAATTGTCGGGGTTGAAGTCCTCGGTCATGGACTCGACCACCTGACCGGCCATCTTCAGCTCGGCGGGTTTGATGTCGACCTTGGTGTCGAGCACCGGGAAGTCCGGGTCACGGATCTCGTCCGGCCACAGCAGGGTGGTGATCACCATGACGTCCCGCTTGCTGAAGTCCTTGACCCGCAGCGCCGCCAGCCGCGTCTTGTTCCGCAGCGAGAAGTGGACGATCGCCACCCGATCGGTATCGGCCAGCGTCTTGGCAAGCAGCACATAGGATTTGGTCGACTTGCCCTCGGGCTCGAGGAAGTAGCTCTTGTCGTACATGATCGGGTCGATGTCGCTGGCCGGAACGAATTCGACCACCTCGATCTCGCGGCTGCGTTCCTCGGGCAGGGTGGCGATGTCCTCGTCGGTGATGACCACGCTGCGGCCGTCGTCGGACTCGAACGCGCGCGCGATGTCGCTGTATTCCACCACCTCGCCGCACTCTTCGCAGACCCGCTTGTAGCGAATCCGGCCGTTGTCCTTGGCATGCACCTGATGGAACTTCAGATCGTGGTCCTCGGTTGCGCTGTACACCTTGACCGGGACGTTCACCAGCCCGAAGGAGATCGAACCTTTCCAAATGGAGCGCATGGCCCCAGTATGGCCCACCGGTCAGGAGGACTGACCCGTAACCGCAACCAGATCGGGCGTCACACCCAACGGGACGTCGGGGTTGGCCCCGGGTGCGTTGTCGGTGCGTCCGTCGTTCGGGTTGACCCGGCAGTTGGAGTCCGCCGGGGTCTGGTCACCGGTGCACCAGGGCACCCAGTCACGCGGGTCGGCCGAGGCGGGGGGATCGGCCGGTGCGACGCAGACGAATATGCAGGCGGCCGTGAATCCGGTCCCTGCCGCCACCAATCGGTTGCGCCACGCGCGCGGCATGATTCAACGGTACCAAGGTATAGCGTGGTCGGGGATGGATTCGTCTGCGCCCACGGTCACGCTGACCAATGCCGACAAGGTGCTGTACCCCGCGACAGGCACCACCAAGGCCGATGTCTTCGACTACTACACCGCCATCGCGCCGGTGATGCTGCCGCACATCGCCGGTCGGCCGGTGACCCGGAAACGATGGCCCAACGGAGTGGAGCGGTCGGAGTTCTTCGAGAAACAACTGGCCTCGTCGGCGCCGGCGTGGCTGGAACGGGTCACGGTCGTACACGGGTCCGGTACCACGACGTATCCGGTGATCGACAGCGTTGCCGGGTTGGCGTGGATCGCCCAGCAGGCGGCCCTGGAAGTTCATGTGCCGCAATGGCGTTTCGTCTCCGGCGAGCCGGGCCCGGCCACCCGGTTGGTCTTCGATCTGGACCCCGGCGACGGCGTCACCATGAGCCAGCTGTGTGAAGTCGCCTGTGCGGTAAGAGAACTCATGGATGACCTCGGCCTGGTGACGTACCCGTTGACCAGCGGCAGCAAGGGCCTGCACCTGTATGCCCGCTTCGACTCGCCGGTCAGCTCGCGGGGCGCCTCCACTCTGGCCAAACGGGTTGCGCAGCAACTCGAGCAGACGATGCCCGACCTGGTGACCGCGACCATGACGAAGAGCATGCGGCAGGGTCGGATCCTGCTGGACTGGAGCCAGAACAGTGCAGCCAAGACGACCATCGCGCCGTATTCGCTGAGGGGGCGTGCTGAACCGACCGTCGCTGCCCCGCGCAGCTGGGACGAGATCGAGGGTGCCGATCTCTCACAGCTGCGTTACGACGAGGTTCTCGACCGGGTGGCCCGCGACGGCGACCTGCTCGACGGCCTCGACGCGGCCGCCGATCTGCCCGACCGGCTGACCGTCTACCGCAACAAGCGGGACGCCGGGAAGACACCGGAGCCTGTTCCCGCCGTCAAACCCGTTGCCGGGAAAGACAATACGTTCGTCATCCAGGAGCATCACGCCCGCCGGCTGCATTACGACTTCCGGCTCGAGCGGGCCGGCGTGCTGGTGTCCTGGGCGGTACCGAAGAACCTGCCGACCGCACCGTCGGTGAATCACCTGGCCGTGCAGACCGAGGACCATCCGCTCGAGTATGCGAGTTTCGAGGGCACCATCCCGGCCGGCGAGTACGGCGGCGGACAGGTCCGGGTCTGGGATTCGGGTACCTACGACACCGAGAAGTGGCGGCCGGACGAGGTGATCATCACGTTGCACGGCCAGAAGATCTCCGGGCGCTACGCGCTGATACACACCGACGGCAAGAACTGGCTGGCGCACCGCACCAAGGAGCAGCCGGTACCGCTCCCGCGAGACATCGCGCCGATGCTGGCCACGCACGGGACGGTGGCCAAACTCCAGGGAGCCCAGTGGGCCTTCGAGGGCAAGTGGGACGGCTACCGGCTGCTGTTCGAGTCCGATCGCGGCGACCTGCGGCTGCGCTCGCGCAGTGGACGCGATATGACCGCGGAGTTCCCGCAACTGGCGGCGATCGCCGGTGACCTCGCCGAGCACCAGCTGATCCTGGACGGCGAGGTGGTCGCCCTCGACGAGTCCGGGGTGCCGAGCTTCGAGGAGATGCAGAACCGGGCCCGTGCGACGCGGGTGGAGTACTGGGCGTTCGACCTGCTGTTCCTCGACGGCCGCTCCCTGGTGAAGGTCAAGTACCGGGATCGGCGCGCGTTGCTCGACATGCTCAGCAGGGGAACGAATCTCATTGTTCCCGAACAGATTCCCGGCGATGGCGCGGCCGCCCTGGAATACTCGCGCGAGCGTCGGTGGGAGGGTGTGGTCGCCAAGAAATGGGATTCGCCCTACCAGCCCGGTACCCGGTCGTCGGCCTGGATCAAGGACAAGGTGTGGCACACCCAGGAGATCGTGATCGGCGGCTGGCGCCGGGGCGAGGGCGGGCGCTCCAGTGGAATCGGGGCGCTGCTGATGGGGATTCCCGGCCGCGACGGCCTGGACTTCGCCGGCCGGGTCGGTACCGGTTTCACCGAGAAGGAGCTGACGAAGCTCGGTCAGATTCTGGCGCCGCTGGAGACGGCCGAATCACCATTCAGCGAACGGCTTTCGCGGGTCGACGCGAAGAACGTCACATTCGTCCGGCCGGAGTTGGTCGGCGAGGTCCGCTACGGTGAGTGGACCGGCGACGGGCATCTGCGGCACCCGAGCTGGCGTGGGCTGCGGCCCGATAAGGCGCCCGCGGAAGTTGTTCGGGAGCCAGCGGGGTAAGCCACCGACCATACTGTGATGTCGGACCGGGAGGAGGTGAGAGAGCTGGTGAGTCGGTTTCCCGAGCGAGGTGAACTCCACACTGTGCTGGACCTCGCCGCCCGTGCTCCGTCGCTGGGGAATCTGCAGCCGTGGCGATGGCACGTCGATGACGCCGCCGTGCATCTGTACGCGGACTGGAATCGCCATGCCGGTGTCGCGCCCGACGACCGGCGCGACGTCCTACTCGGCTGCGGGGCGGTCTTGGACCACTGCGTATCGGTGCTCGCCGCCCGCGGCTGGTCGCCCCGCGTGCACCGGTTTCCCGATCCTGATGACGACAGCCACCTGGCGATCCTGGAGCTGATCGAGGGGCCGCCCGACGGGGCGCACGCCGAGCTTGCCGCCGCGATCCCGGGCCGCCGGGCCGACCGCCGTCGCTACTCCGCCGCCTCGCTCGAACCCGGCACCTTGGAGTTGATGTACATCCGGGCCGCCCGGTTGCAGGTGCGTTTCAACGTCGTCCCGCGCTCCCGCTGGATCCGACTCGACGACGGGACCGTGCAGCTGCAGTACGGCCACGTCGCCGCCGAGGATCCCGGTCCGCCCGTCGACGATGCGGTACTGCTGGCGGTGGGCACCGACCGGGACGACGCGGGTATGCGCCTGCGCGCCGGGGAGGCGCTGAGCCGTCTGCTGTTGTCGGCGGCCGCGATGAATCTGGCGACCTGTCCGCTGACCGAGCCGTTGAACGACATCCGCGACCGTCTGACGCTGGCGTGCGAGGTGTTCGACGCCGAGGCGTACCCGCAGGCGCTGATCCGGCTCGGTGTGCCCGTCGGCGCCGACCCCGTCGTACGCACATCCCGACGATCGGTGGCCGAAACCACCACCTGGGCACTGTCGTTCGGCTGAGGCCTGCGGCTATTTCTCGGTACTGCCGTCCGGTCGCAGCGGCGGAACGCGGCGGGCGCGGTCCGACCTGGGCCGCATGCAGGCAGGGCAGGGGTAGTCGAATGGGAACCGGAATGCAGAACGTCGTTCAGCCGCGGAGGCCGTCCGCGCGAGCCTTGACGCTCCGACTCCGAGACGTCGAGGGTTCACCCGCACAACGTCCACCCATACCTGCGATATCAACGACCGCTCGATATCGAGACACCCGCCCCGGCGCATTGGTAGGAGGGATATCCAGCTCAGCAGATGGGCGCGTGCAAACGATGCGCATCGTCGAGGAGGATGGTGAGATCATGACGCGGGTCAGGACATTCCGATCCGCGACGCATCAATGGCCTCCAGCAGGCCGCGCGTCGCCAGTTCGTCGGCCAACTCATTGTCGGCCACTCCGGCGTGACCCTTGACCCAGAACCACTCGACCCGATGCCGCGCCTGGGCAACCTGCAGCCGCTGCCATAGATCGACGTTCTTGACCGGCTGCTTGGCGGCCGTCAGCCACCCGTTGCGTTCCCAGCCCAGAACCCACGTCGTGATGCCGTTACGGACGTAGGTGCTGTCGGTGTAGAGGTGCACCGACATGGGCCTGGTGAGGGCCTCGAGCGCCATGATGGGCGCCGACAGCTCCATCCGGTTGTTGCTCGTGCGGCCGGAATCGCCACCGTACATCTCGCGGACGTGTTCGCGGTGCCGTAGCACCGCGCCCCAGCCGCCGGGTCCGGGGTTGGGGCGGCATCCGCCGTCGGTGTGGATCACCACGACGTCGTCAGTCACGGGCGGACTTTCCGTCGGTCATCCGCCGAGGATAAGAGATCAACGCGGTCCGGACCGACATCCCGAACTCCTGGTGTCGCAATGTGGTGATCCGGCGACCGGGCTGTACCGCGTCCTTCACTGGCGCGGTGCGGTCACCGAAATACGCAGCGGCGGCGTCGATGTCCGCGACGGCGAAGGTGATTCCCCACAGGGTGGACGGTTCCGCCGTCGCGGACCCCGGTGTGCCGACAACCTCGACGATCACCTCGCCCATTCGGTAGAAGATCTGCCGGATGGGTCGTCCACCGAGTTCCGCGTCGCGCTCGCGGCGGGGGTTCGCGCCCGCGGCTCCCAACGAGGCAACCGTGCGGTCCAGATCGGGTGACAGCAGCACGACGTGGTCGATCGACCTCACCCCGTTGGGGTGCTCGGCGGGAGCATTCGGCGCCGATCCGGCGGTCGATCGCGTGGTCGGGATTGCGTCGAGCTCGTCGCGCCGGAAGTCACTTGGGAGCCCGCGCAACGACCACCCGACGATGCCGGTGCCGCGCTGTCGACCGACCAGCCGGACGCCGACATCGCCGACGCGACACACGCCACCCGTGCCCACCTCGAAACCCGCCGCCGTCCAGGCGTCGGCCGGATCGGCGACGTCGAGTTCATCGAGGGTCAACTCCATACCTATTCCCGCACAACAAGAATGGGCCGCAGTACATCCAGCACCGACGCGTCCTCGATGGTCGACGGGACGGGTTCGTCGCGGCCGGCGGCGATGCCGCGCAACGTCTTGCGCAGGATCTTGCCCGACCGTGTCTTGGGCAGCGCGGGAACCACGTCCACCAACCGGAAGGACGCGACGGCGCCGATCTCGGTGCGCACCAGCTCGGCCAGGTCCTCGGCCAGGCCGTCGGCCGAGGCGCCGGCCTTGAGCACCACCAGGCCGCGCGGTGCCTGGCCCTTGATCTCGTCGGGCACACCGATCACCGCGCATTCGGCGACGGCCGGATGGGTGGCCAGCACCTCTTCGATGGCGCCGGTGGAAAGCCGGTGTCCCGCAACGTTGATCACGTCGTCGATACGGCCCATCACGAACAGGTAGCCGTCCTCGTCGATCCGGCCGCCGTCGCCGGTCAGGTAGTAGCCGGGGTGCTCGCTGAGATAGGACGCCTGATAACGCGCATCGGCGCCCCAGAGCGTCGGCAACGTGCCGGGCGGCAGCGGCAGCGATATGCAGATTGCGCCCTCCTCACCAGCGTCGCACCGACGACCGTCGTCGTGCAGGATGTGGATGTCGTAACCCGGCATTGGCACCGTCGGCGACCCCGCCTTGATCGGAAGTGGTTGCAGGCCCATCGGATTGGCGGCAATCGCCCACCCGGTCTCGGTCTGCCACCAGTGGTCGATCACCGGCACCCCGAGCTTGTCGGCCGCCCAGTGATAGGTGTCGGGATCCAGCCGCTCGCCGGCGACGAAGAGGTACGCCAGGCTCGACGTGTCGTGGCGGGCCAGGTGGGTGGCCTCCGGATCCTCCTTGCGGATCACCCGGATCGCGGTCGGCGCGGTGAAGAGTGCCTTCACCTTGTGTTCGGCGATCACCCGCCAGAACGCGCCCGGGTCGGGGGTGCCCACCGGCTTTCCCTCGTAGAGCACCGTGGTGGCCCCCACTAGCAGGGGTGCGTAGATGATGTAGGAATGGCCGACCACCCAGCCGACATCCGAAGCGGCCCAGAACACTTCACCCGGCGCCAGGTCGTAGATATGGCGCATCGTCCACAGCAGTGCCACCGCGTGCCCACCGTTGTCGCGGACGATACCCTTGGGCTTGCCGGTGGTTCCCGAGGTGTAGAGCACGTACAGCGGGTCGGTGGCCGCCACCGGAACCGGATCGACGGGCTCGGCGTCCGCCATCGCCTCCTGCCACTCCACGTCCCGGCCCTTCACCACGTCGCAGCGGTGCCGATCACGTTGCACCACAACGCAATGCAGCGGCGGATGAGCGCACATCGCGATGGCGTCCTCGAGCATCGGCATGTACTCCACGATGCGGGTGGGTTCGATGCCGCACGAGGCCGTGATCACCACGGTGGGCCGAACGTCGTCGATACGCACGGCCAGTTCGTGCGGGGCGAAACCGCCGAACACCACCGAATGCACGGCACCGAGCCGGGCGCAGGCCAGCATGGAGATGACCGCTTCCGGGATCATCGGCAGGTAGATGACCACCCGGTCGCCCTTGCCCACCCCGAGGCCGCGCAGCGCGCCGGCGAACCGGGCGGTCTCGTCGAGCAGCTCGGCGTAGGTGTACACCCGCTTGGTGCCGGTGACCGGGGAGTCGTAGATCAACGCCGGCCGATCGGCACGGCCGTCGGCGACGTGACGGTCCAGGGCGTTGGCGCACGTGTTCAGTTCGGCGTCCGGGAACCAGCGGTAGAACGGCGGATTGGCGTCATCGAGGATGCGGTGCGGCTCCCGGGTCCAGGTGACGGCCTTGGCGGCCTCGGCCCAAAAGCCGGCCGGATCCTTGGTGCTCTGGTCGAGCACGTCCTGGTATGCGCCCATCCGGGCACCGTACAACTTCGGTCGCCCAACGTCGGCGGCATGAGTGACGTGGTTCATATCAACCCCCTGAGTGGCCCGGAATCTGCGCCGAGTGGCATCGCCGTGGTCACCCTGGACCGCCCCGACGAGCTGAACGCGATCGACGGCAATCCCATGGCCGAGCGCTCAGCTGCGTACGAATCTGGGCCGCGAAACCGTACCCAGCTGAGCGCTCGCGGCCAGGAATCAGACCTTCGAGATCACCTTGTCGGCGTACTTCTCCAGGCTGCGAATCTTGTCCTCCAGCGGCTGCGGGTCCGGGCCGATGATGTACGGCAACCGGAAGCCGACCATCACATCGGTCACGCCCTTGTCCTCGAGCCGCTTGATGCCGTCGGCCTTGTAGGCGTCCATCGAGATCACGTGCACCTGATAGTCGTCATCCGCGCGGCCCTCGGCCCGGCGGTACTCCTGCAGTTTCGCCAGCAGGTCGTCGAGTTCCTCGGCGGACCCGCCGCCGTGCATCCAGCCGTCGTTGCGGGCCGCCCGGCGCAGCGCGAGGTCGGCGTGCCCACCGATCAGGATCGGGATCGGCTTGCTGGGCGCGGGTGTCATCTTGGTCTTGGCAATGTCGTAGAACTCGCCCTGGAATTCGAAGTAGTCGCCGGTGGTCAGGCCGCGGATGATCTCGATGCACTCGTCCATTCGCTTGCCCCGCTTGGCGAATGGCACACCCATGAGGTCGTAGTCCTCGGGCCAGGGGCTGGTGCCCACGCCCAGCCCGAGCCGATTGCCGAACAGCGCGGCGATCGAGCCGGCCTGCTTGGCCACCAGAGCCGGCGGGCGGATCGGCAGCTTGAGGACGAAGAAGTTGAAGTGCAGTGTCGTGGTGACCGCACTCAGCGCCGAGGCCAGCACGAACGCCTCGATGATCTCCTTGCCGTCCAGGAACTCGCGGTCGCCGTCGGGCGTGTAGGGATACTTCGCGTCCGATTCCAACGGATAGGCGACGCTGTCGGCGATGGTCATCGCATCGAAGCCCGCGCGTTCGGCGGCCTGTGCCAGCGGGATATAGAACGACGAATCGGTCATGGACTCCGCGTACGTGAACCGCATGCCGCTAGTCGTCGTTCTGTGGCTGGTTCGCCGCGACATCGCCCCAGGTGGCGCGTGCCCCGCTGTCGCCGATCCGGACCACCTGCACGATGGTGGCCGCGCTGGCGGCGACGACGACCACGCTGAGGATCACCGCGGCTGCGGTGCCCGGTTCCCGTCGATGCAGCACCACGAGCAGCACCGCGGCCACCAGCAGCGCGATGGCGAAGTAGAGCATCGTGTCACCGAGGCCCGCGTGGGTTTCGACCGCCGGTGATTCGCCGACGCGGTGTTCGAGCCATTCGCCGGCCTCGGTGGTCAACGGCGTCACCGCGAGCACCGCGACGGACAGGGCGAGCACGAGCCACACCAGTCGCCGTCGCGCGGCGGGCCACACCGCACACAGGATCGCCAGCACCGCGGTCAGGGGCGCGAGGACGACGACGAAATGCACCAGCAGTGCGTGGGCCGGCAGGCCGTTGATCATCGACACTGGCATCCTCTCCGAGGGGGTCAAGGCGACCGTCGAACCGAGTACCAAGCGACTGTAGTGGACGCCGTGCGCAAGAATTCATTGGTGACCGCAATCTGCGAGCAGGTGTCGTGCACGCCCGACTCCGGCCACCGGCGTTGAGCAATTCCACAGCGGACGCGCAGCATTGGCTGACGCGCAACGTCAAAGTGCTGTCGGCGGTCTCGCTGCTGCAGGACACCGCGAGTGAACTGTTGTATCCGCTGCTCCCCATCTACCTCACCGCCGTCCTCGGCGCGCCGACCGCCGTGGTGGGCGCCGTCGAAGGGATCGCCGAGGGTGCGGCCTCGCTGACCAAACTCGGTGTGGGCCCGATGTCGGACCGGGTGGCGCGACGCCCACTGGTCGGCACCGGGTACGGGTTGGCGGCGCTGGGAAAGGTGATCGTCGCCGCGGCGACGGGGTGGCATGGCGTCCTGGCGGGGCGGGTCGTCGACCGACTGGGCAAGGGAATCCGTGGCGCACCGCGCGATGCGCTGTTGGTCGACGGCGTGCCGGAGACCGCGCGGGCACGCGTCTTCGGGTTCCACCGGGCCATGGATACGTGCGGGGCGGTGATCGGCCCGCTGATCGGGCTGGCTGGCTACGAACTGTTGGACCACCGGATCGCCCCGCTGCTATGGATCGCGGTGGTCCCGGCGGTTCTCAGCGTGGCGCTGGTGTTCCTGGCCCGGGAAACCCGGGTTCCGCCGGCTTCGGAGCGCCGCCGGATCTTCGCCAATATCGGCGAACTGCCGCGGCGGTATTGGCGCACCGTCGCGGTGCTGGTCGTCTTCGGCCTGGTCAACTTCCCCGACGCGCTGCTATTGTTGCGGCTCAACGAGATCGGCTTCTCCGTCGTCGAGATCATCCTGGCCTACGTCACCTACAACCTGGTCTACGCGGCGGCCAGCTACCCCGCCGGCGCGCTGGCCGATCGTGTCGCGCCGCCGGTGGTGTTCGGCGTGGGTGTCGTGTTCTTCGCCATCGGGTATCTGGGTCTGGGCCTGACCGCCGATCGCGGCGTCGCCTGGCTGCTGATCGGCAGCTACGGATTGTTCACCGCCTGCACCGACGGCGTGGGCAAGGCGTGGGTCTCCCGACTTGCCGACGACTCCTGCCAGGGCAGCGCCCAAGGCGTATTCCAGGGGCTCAGCGGGATGGCCGTCCTGGTCGCGGGTGTGTGGGCCGGTCTGCTGTGGGGAACCGACGGTCGACTGCCGCTGCTGATCTCCGGTGGTGTCGCCGCGGTTCTGGCCGTAGTGCTGCTGTCCGCCGGCCGCAGGTTATGAGACGGTGGTCGGGAAAGGTGGTGTGCCCGAACCGGTGACGGTGTAGCCGCCCCACGGGGTGCGCTCGGCGATCCGCGCCGGGGCGCTGTGGCCCTCGACCGAAACCGTCACGGCACGTTGACCTTTGAGGGCGTCGTCGGGCATATCGCCGGTGACGGTTCCGCGCCAGTGGTAACGCCCGTCGATGGCCGCCAGGTGTCCCTCGAGCCGGGCCCGGACCGCGATGTCCCGGTCGCCGAGGGTGAGGACGGCATGCCCATCATAGAGATCGGGGGAGTGGTCCCCGTCCTCGGAAACCGTTGCGCTGAGGTAGAAGTGGCCGGCCACCCGTTGGGGTCGCCAGCGGCCCACCACGATCCGGGACTTCGCCTCCATCCGGGTGTAACCTGATCGGCCCAGGAGTTCCAGGCAGCGGTCCACGTAGCGGACCTGGCGTTCGATGTGCGGCCCCGGAATCCGGAAGTAGTTCGGCCGACCATGGATGGCCACCGTCTCGTCGTCGGAGCGGCGCGCATCGATCACCGCGCGGGCCGAACTCGATTGGCCGTTCGTCCGGGTGACCGTCCAGGTGTCACTATTGCTGTCGAACAGGGCTTGGTCGGCGTCATCCCGAATGACGATGACGGTCACAGGAATCCGGCCCGATGCCACATCCGCCGACCGACGCGGCCCATCAGCCCGACTTCCTCGAAGAACGCGGCCAACGGCTCGAACGACGTCACACAGGCCCGTCGGAAGTTCGGATTGGCCCGGGCGACGCGCCGCATCTCGGCCCCGTCGAGACCGGCCCGGTGGTACTGGATCGGCAGGGTGAACAACATCCGGTAGAACGGGCCGCCGGCGCCGTGCAGGTTGGCCATGATCATCCGGCGATAGCGCGGCATCGTCGGCACCGCCTTGCGCAATCCGTCCCGGGCGAACTGGATGTGCCGAGCCTCTTCCGTGACGTGGATCCGCATGAGCCGCTGCACGATCGGTTGCAGTTCAGGGTCGTCCATGATCTGGCGCTGCAGTGAATCGAAGATCTCCTCGCCGACCAGCGCGGCCGCCCACAGCACACTGCCGCGGAACGCGAACGGCAACGAGTTGATGATCATGCGTTGGGAGAGCTTGGGACGCACCGGGATTCCACCGATCCGGGCGATCGTCTTGCCGAACATCACCATGTGCCGCGTCTCGTCGCCGAGTTCGGTCAGCGCGTAGTGCGTGGTGCTGGCGGTCGGGTTCTTGTGCATGAGGTCGCGCAGCAGGGCCTGATTGAGGATGTTCTCGAACCAGATGCCCGCCGAGAGGATGTTGACCAGTTCCTGCCGGGACAACTCGATCTGCTGCTCACGGGTCAGCGCATCCCAGGCGGGTGTGCCGTACAGCGTGACCATCCGTGGGGGCAGGAAGAACTTGTCCGGATCGATCGGGGCGTCCCAGTCGATGTCCACCGCTGGGGCATAGGACTTCTTGACCGACCCGCTGAGCAGGCGTTCGGAGAACTCTTCGCGTGTCACCGATGTGGTGGGCGTCGCTGCCATGTTCAAAAGGTAGGAACCGAACGCCAAATAGTCAATACCCGCGGTACCGGGTACTCGAAGTCACGGGTCGCGGCGCCGGCGACGTCGTGGCATACCCTGCGGATCATGCGGACCATCCACGTCATCGGCATCGGCGCCGGCGACCCCGACTACGTCACCGCCCAGGCCGTCGGCGCGCTCAACAGCACCGACGTGTTCTTCGCGATGGACAAGGGTGAGCACAAGAGCGATCTCGTCGCCCTGCGCCGCACCATCTGCGAGCGGTTCATCACCCGGCCCGGCTATCGGTTCGTCGAGCTCACCGACCCGAAACGGGCTGGCGACGGCGACTACCTGCAGGCGGTGTCCGACTGGCACGAGGCGCGCGCTGCGGTCTGGGCCGACGCCATCGAGGCCGAACTCGGACCCGACGGCGTCGGCGCTTTCCTGGCCTGGGGCGACCCGTCGCTCTACGACAGCACCCTGCGGATTCTCGAACTCGTGCGCCGCCGCATCGACATCGACTACGACGTCGTCCCGGGAATCACCGCCATCCAGGCGCTGACGGCACGACACCGGATCCCGCTCAACGATGTCGGCGAACCGGTTCTCATCACCACCGGCCGGCGGCTGCGCGAAACCGGCCTGGACGGCGCGGCCGTGGTGATGCTGGACGCGGACTGCACATTCCTGGAATGCCCGCCGGCCACCCGGATCTGGTGGGGCGCCTACCTCGGCACGCCCGACGAACTGCTCGTGTCCGGGACCGTGGGCGACGTCGGCGACGACATCTTCCGGCTCCGTGCCGAGGCCCGCGCCCGCCACGGCTGGATCATGGACACCTACCTACTTCGTGATGTCACCCAGTAGGTAGCGCTGCAGCGTCGGCGCCACCGCGTCGGCGAGTTCCTCCGGAGACATCGAATGGATGGGGTCGGCGCGCGCGACGTAGCGCACCACACCGATGCCCACCAGCTGTGTTGCGCACAGCGCCGCGCGGACGGTGATCTGGTCGGCGCCAATGGCTTTCAGGATCGGCCCGAACACCGGACCGATCAGGTAGTCGTAGACCACGTCGACGGTCTTGGCCATTCCGGTGGCCGAGATGGCGCTGGCCGCGAACGGCCCGCCATCGGCGATGTCCCACGTCGTGATCAGCGTCTGCAGCGTCCGCTTCCCGGTGGTGTCGATGCTGCCACGCACGATCTTGTTGATGAAGTCCGGTGTGCGGAACGGCAACCGGAGGAAGCGGGCCACCGGATCGAAGACACCGTCGGCCTCGTCGTGAGCATTCACCAGTTCAGCGTGGCCGTCCGCGCCGGTCAGCACAAGGTGGACACGCCGCGAACTTCACGGGCAGACTTGACGTCGTGCCCGAACTCCCCGAGGTCGAAGCGCTCGCCGACTATCTGCGTCAACACGCCACCGGACTGCCGGTGCGCCGCGTCGACGTCGCGGCGCTGTCGGTCCTCAAGACATTCGATCCGCCGCTGACCGCCCTGCACGGGCAGACCGTGACCGGCGCGTCGCGCTGGGGAAAGTACCTGGGGCTGGACATGGGTGATCTCCATCTGATCATCCACCTGTCGCGGGCGGGCTGGCTGCGATGGTCGGAGAAGCTGACCCCCGCTCCGCTCAAACCGGGCAAGGGGCCGATCGGCCTGCGGGTGCATCTCGGAACCCCCGGCGAAGCACCCGGTTTCGACCTCACCGAGGCGGGAACCCAGAAGCGGCTTGCGGTCTGGCTGGTGACCGACCCCGCTGCAGTGCCCGGGATCGCCACCCTGGGCCCGGATGCACTCGCGCTCGACGCCGACGGCCTGGCGGCCGTGCTGGCGGGCAACATGGGTCGGATCAAGACCGTGATCACCGATCAGAAGGTGATCGCCGGGATCGGCAATGCATACAGCGACGAGATCCTGCACACCGCACGGCTGTCGCCGTTCGCCACCGCGGGAAAGCTCACCGATGCGCAACTGGGCGCCCTGCACGACGCGATGATCACCGTGCTGACCGACGCGGTCCGGCGATCCGTCGGTCAGCAGGCGGCAACATTGAAGGGCGAGAAGCGATCCGGGCTGCAAGTGCACGCCCGTACCGGTCTGCCCTGCCCGGTGTGCGGCGACACCGTGCGCGAAGTGTCCTTCGCCGACAAGTCCTTCCAGTACTGCCCCACCTGCCAGACCGGCGGCAAGGCCCTTGCCGACCGGCGAATGTCCAAGTTGCTCAAGTGATCCGGCAATAGGAGCGAGTCGCCGCCGTCAATGCCTGCTGGTAGAGCGGGTCGAGCCCGCGCGCCGCGACCACCGAGTCGCGGGCTGCGTCGAGGTCGGCGACGCACTGCGGTGAGTGCAACGAATCCCAATGCAGTGCAATCTGTTCCACCATCGTGTGGTTGTACACGTCGATCTGGGCCCGCGAACCTGCCAGGTCGGGAGCGGCCGAGGGCGCGCCGGCGGGGTCGAACTTCCATTGGGCGAACCGGGTGTACTCGATGCCCTCGGTGACGTTGATCTGGTCGGTGAAGACATCCCGAACATAGCCCGCGTCGACGTGGCGTGCCACCGCGTCGGCGCCGACCGCGTCGAGCACCTGTGCGGCCCGGGCGGGGTCGGTGATGGGACCGGCGTCGAGCCATTTGACCGCGGCAACCGGTTCGGCAACCTGTAGACGCTGTGCCGCCGCGTCGACGAGGTCGTGGAGTGCACCACCGGCTGGATCCGCCCCGGCCGTCGGGGCCGAAATCAGCAGGGCGATCGGCAGGGCGGCAATGGGAACCACGGCTCGGATGCGCATGCCGTCATCATCGTCCACCCGGATAGGCTGCACGCATGATCCGGCAGAAGATCCTCATCACCGGCGCGAGTTCCGGCCTGGGTGAGGGCATGGCCCGGGCCTTCGCGGCCAAGGGTCGCGACCTGGCCCTGTGCGCGCGACGCACCGAGCGCCTCGAAGCCCTCAAAGCCGAACTGACACAGCGCCATCCCGGTATCACGGTCGCCGTGGCCGAACTCGACGTCAACGAGCACGACCAGGTGGCCAAGGTATTCGGCGAGTTATCGGACTCACTCGGCGGCATCGACCGGGTGATCGTCAACGCGGGTATCGGCAAGGGCGCCCCGCTGGGGTCGGGCAAACTGTGGGCCAACAAGGCCACGCTCGAAACCAATCTCGTTGCCGCCCTGGTCCAGATCGAAGCGGCGCTGGAGATGTTCAACGCGTCCGGACGCGGTCACCTGGTGCTGGTGTCCTCCGTGCTGGCCAACAAGGGAGTGCCGGGGGTGAAGGCGTCGTATGCGGCCAGCAAGGCCGGGCTGTCATCGCTGGGCCAGTCGCTGCGGGCCGAGTACGGGCGCGGTCCGATCCGGGTGACGGTGCTCGAACCGGGCTACATCGAATCGGAGATGACCGCCAAGGCGAACAAGACGTCGTTGATGGTGGACAACGACACCGGGGTGCGTGCGATGGTCGACGCCATCGAGAGCGAACGCGGTCACGCCGCCGTCCCCGGCTGGCCGTGGACCCCGATGGTGGCCCTGATGAAACTGACCCCGACCCGATTCGCCAGGCTGTTCACCTGAACCAGGGTTTATCCGGCCGGGCGCAACGGGTAGCCGGATTGGTATGCGGTACTCCGAACTGACTCCCGCACACTTCGCGGGCGTCGCCGTGGCCGCGACGCTCAGCCCGCCCGGCGCTTCCTGATGTCCGATCCGGTTCCGCCGCGGGTTGCATCCCCGGTGTGGGCTGCGCGACGATCCCCGTCGGCTGAGTCGTCCGACTCAACGAGTGTGCATCCATTTGAAGATTCGTCCCCGCGCGAAACGCATATGGGTGCACGCTCGCGGCGGCGGGCTGAGGTCTACCCCGCCCGGCCACGCTCCTGGCGGTAGCGGCGCACCAGCGCATCCGTCGAGCTGTCCGACTGCGGCGCCGGTGAATCATCGGCGGTGATGACCGGTAGCAGCGCGATCGCCTGCTTCTTGCCGAGCTCGACGCCCCACTGGTCGAATGAGTCGATTCCCCAGATGACGCCCTCGGTGAACACCTGATGTTCGTACAGGGCGATCAGCTGTCCTACCACGGATGGGGTCAGCCGGGTGGCCAGGATCGACGTGGAGGGCCGGTTGCCCGGCATCACCTTGTGCGGCAACACATTCGCGGGTTCTCCCGCTGGAATTTCCCTGGCGATCTCCTCGGCAGTCTTGCCGAACGCCAGCACCTGGGTCTGCGCGAAGAAGTTGCTCATCAAGAGGTCGTGCATGCTGCCCGACCCGTCGGCGGTGGCCAGATCGTCGACCGGCTGACTGAACCCGATGAAGTCGGCCGGCACCAGCCGCGTGCCCTGGTGCAGCAGTTGATAGAACGCATGCTGACCGTTTGTGCCCGGCTCGCCCCAGAAGATCTCGCCGGTATCGCTGTCCACGGGCGAGCCGTCGGCGCGCACCGACTTGCCGTTGGACTCCATCGTCAGCTGCTGCAGGTACGCCGCGAATCTACCCAGGTCATTCGAGTACGGCAGCACCGCACGTGACTGTGCGCCAAAGAAATTCGAGTACCACAGTCCGATCAGGCCGAGCAGTGCCGGGGCGTTTTCGGCCAGTGGGGCCGTCCGGAAGTGTTCGTCGATCAGATGGAAGCCCGCCAGGAATTCGCCGAAGCGCTCCCGGCCGATGACCGCCATGACCGACAGCCCGATCGCCGAATCCACCGAGTACCGTCCGCCGACCCAGTCCCAGAAGCCGAACATGTTCGCGGTGTCGATACCGAACTCCTCGACCAGCTAGGCGTTGGTCGAGACCGCGACGAAATGCTTGCTCACCGCATCCTCGCCCAGCGCATCGACCAGCCAGCGACGTGCCGCCGTCGCGTTGGTCAACGTCTCCAGCGTCGAGAACGTCTTCGATGCGACGATGAAAAGCGTTGTGGCCGGTTCCAATCCGGCCAGCTTGGCGACCAGGTCGGCCGGATCGACATTGGACACGAACCGGGCCGAGATCCCGGCGTCGGCGTAGTGCCGCAGCGCGTCGTACACCATTACCGGTCCCAGGTCCGAACCGCCGATGCCGATGTTGACGACGGTCCTGATCGCCTGCCCCGTCGCACCCTTCCACTCCCCGGAACGCAACCGGTCGGTGAAGTCGCCCATCTTGCCGAGCACCTCGTGCACGTCGGCGACGACGTTCTGGCCGTCCACGGTCAGGGTGGCCCCGGCCGGCAGGCGCAACGCCGTGTGCAGGACGGCCCGGTCCTCGGAGGTGTTGATGTGCTCACCGGCGAACATCGCCGCGCGCTGCGATTCGAGACTCGCCGCCCGGGCCAGGTCGATCAGCAGGCTCAGCGTCTCCCGGGTGACCCGGTGCTTGCTGTAGTCGATGTACAGGTCACCCACGGTCAGCGTCAGGTCGCGGCCGCGGTCCGGATCCTCGGCGAAGAACTCACGTAGATGCTTGTCACCGACCTGTTCGTAATGACGGGAGAGGGCGGTCCAGGCAGGCGTCTCGGCGATCATGCCTTGACCCTAGTGCCGTGGCGACGCCGACGAGCGGCCCGATTTCGACGACGCGCTTCGGGGACACCGCCGCCTTTGCGAGGATGGGTCCATGGATACCGCCACGCTGCTCGCCTCAGTGCCCACCGGCTTGTGGATCGGGGGTGAGGAACGTGCCGCTACCTCCACCTTCGACGTGCTCAACCCGGCGACCGACCAGGTCATCACCACCGTTGGGGATGCCACCGCCGCCGACGGCATCGCCGCGCTGGACGCCGCCGCCGCGGTGGAGGGGGACTGGGCGGCAACCCCGGCCCGGGAACGCGGCGAGATCCTGCGGTCGGTGTTCGAGACGATCAGCGCCCACACCGAGGACATCGCGACGTTGATGACCCTCGAGATGGGCAAGGTGCTCGTCGAGAGCCGCGGCGAGGTCAAGTACGGCGCCGAGTTCTTCCGGTGGTTCGCCGAGGAAGCGGTGCGCATCGACGGCCGCTACACCCACGCTCCGGCCGGGACCGGTCGGATCTTGGTGACCAAATCGCCTGTGGGGCAGTGCTATGCGATCACGCCGTGGAATTTTCCACTCGCAATGGGTACCCGCAAGATCGGCCCCGCGGTGGCGGCGGGCTGCACCATGATCGTCAAGCCGGCCCAGGAAACGCCGTTGACCATGTTGCTGCTGGCCAAGCTGATGGACGACGCCGGCCTGCCCAAGGGCGTGCTCTCGGTACTGCCGACATCCAAGCCCGGTGATCTGACCACCGCGATGATCGAGGACGGGCGGCTGCGCAAGCTGACGTTCACCGGTTCGACGGGAGTGGGCAAGGCCCTGGTCAGGCAGTCGTCGGACAAGCTGCTTCGTACCTCGATGGAGTTGGGCGGCAACGCACCGTTCATCGTCTTCGACGACGCCGACGTGGATGCCGCCGTCGAGGGCGCGATCCTGGCCAAGATGCGCAACGGCGGGGAGGCCTGCACCGCGGCCAACCGGTTCCACGTCGCCAACTCCGTGCGTGCGGAGTTCACCGAGAAGCTGGTGAAACGGATGGGCGAGTTCACCCTGGGCAACGGTCTGGACGACGGCTCGACACTGGGGCCGCTGATCAACGCCAAACAGGTCGGCACGGTCGAGGACCTGGTGTCCGATGCCGTCGCCCGCGGTGCCACGGTGGCAGTCGGCGGCGTCGCACCCGATGGTGCCGGGCACTTCTACCCGGCCACTGTGTTGGCCGATGTGCCCGCGGATGCCCGCATCCTCAAGGAGGAGGTGTTCGGACCCGTGGCACCGATCACCGGCTTCGACAGCGAAGAAGAGGGGATCAAGGCGGCCAACGACACCGAGTACGGTCTGGCGTCCTACATCTATACGCAATCACTGGATCGCGCCTTGCGCGTCGCCGAATCCATCGAGTCGGGCATGGTCGGTGTCAATCGTGGCGTCATCTCGGATGCCGCGGCACCGTTCGGCGGCATCAAGGAATCCGGTTTCGGCCGCGAGGGTGGTGTCGAGGGCATCGAGGAATACCTGGACACCAAGTACATCGCCCTAACCCAGTAATCCGCATCGGACGTGCCCGTTCGTCGGTCTCGGCGCGCAATGCGACCATGAAGCCATGACCGCAACACTCGTCGCGAAGGACGTCGCCGGCGGGTACGCGCATCGCACTCTGTTCGAGGGCGTCAACCTGACCGTGGCCCCGGGTGATGTGGTGGGCGTCGTCGGCGCCAACGGTGCGGGCAAGAGCACACTGCTGCGGATCCTGGCGGGCGAGCTGGCGCCCCTGGCGGGAACGGTGAGCGTCGCACCGGCCGATGCGTTCGTGGGATGGCTTCCGCAGGAGCACGAACGGGTGCCCGGCGAGACCGTCGCCGGCTACATCGCGCGCCGTACCGGGTGCGCGGCAGCGACCGTGGCGATGGATATCGCGGCGGCGACCCTTGCGGACTCGGGCGACGGTGCCGAGGCGTATTCGGTTGCCCTGGACCACTGGCTGGCCGCCGGCGCGGCCGACCTCGACGAGCGGATGCCGGTGGTGCTCGCGGAGCTGGGCCTGGAGTCGGGGACGGTGCGGCCGGACGCCACCCCGATGACGTCGTTGTCGGGCGGCCAGGCGGCCCGGGTCGGGTTGGCCGCACTCATGCTGTCGCGATTCGACGTCATCCTGCTGGACGAGCCCACCAACGACCTCGACCTCGACGGGCTGACGCGGCTGGAGGCGCTGGTCTCCGACCTCCGGGGCGGTGTGGTCCTGGTGAGCCACGATCGGGAGTTCCTGGCGCGCAGCGTTACTCGTGTCCTCGAACTGGACCTCGCGCAAAACACCACCACCGTGTTCGGCGGCGGGTACGAGAGTTATCTGGAAGAGCGCGAGATCAATCGCCGGCACCGCCGCGAACAGTACGAGGAGTTCGCCGAGAAGAAGTCCGATCTGGTGGCGCGCGCCCGCGTGCAGCGGGAATGGTCCAGCCAGGGTGTCCGGAACGCGATCCGCAAAGCACCGGACAACGATAAGATCCGCCGCCGTGCGGCCACCGAATCCAGTGAGAAGCAGGCGCAGAAGGTGCGGCAGATGGAGAGCCGGATCGCCCGTCTCGACGAGGTCGAAGAACCTCGGAAGGAATGGGCCCTGCAGTTCACCATCGGCAGCGCGCCACGATCGAGTTCGGTGGTCGCGACGCTCGCGGATGCCGTTGTGCGACAAGGCGATTTCGTTCTCGGACCCATCTCGCTGCAGGTCGCCGCCGGCGAACGTATCGGCATCACCGGTCCCAACGGAGCCGGCAAGTCGACCCTGTTGCGGTTGCTGCTCGGCCGGCAGGCACCCGACGAGGGCCGGGTCTCGCTGGGCGCCAGTGTGGCCGTCGGCGAGATCGACCAGGCCCGCGCGGAATTCGCCGGGACGGCGCGGCTGGTCGACCGGTTCGAGGAGCAGGTGCCCACGTGGTCGACGGCAGAGGTGCGGACCCTGCTGGCCAAATTCGGGCTGGGTGCCGACCACGTCGAACGGCCGGTCGACGAACTCTCACCCGGTGAGCGGACCCGCGCCGGGCTGGCGTTGCTGCAGGCCCGAGGGACCAATGTGCTGGTACTCGACGAGCCGACCAACCACCTCGACCTGCCCGCCATCGAACAACTCGAAGCGGCGCTGGACTCCTACGACGGTGCACTCCTGCTGGTCACCCACGACCGCCGGATGCTGGCGAACGTTCGGTTGGATCGCACCTGGCTGGTCGACAACGGCCAGGTGGTTCAGCAGTAGGCCGAGTTCGACATAGTTGGGGTCGGTGACCGGGACGGCGCGGTTGTTCAGCCGGTGTGGCCGCCTCGACCTTCGGTCAGTGCCCCAACCGGCCACGGCCCATGCGCAACAGCAGCATGGCCAGGTCCTTGCCCTCGGGGCCGAGCGTGCTGTAGCGCTCGATCACCTTCATCTCACGGCTGTGCACCAGCCGGGTACCTCCGGAGGCCATCCGGATCTTGCCGATGGTCTGTGACACCTCACGGCGGCGCTCGACCGCGGCCAGGATCTCGGCGTCGAGCCGGTCGATCTCCTGGCGCAGATCGTCAATGTCGGGGAGTTCTTCGGTGTTGACGGTCATCTCATTTTCCTCGCTGTTGGTGGAGTCTGGTCTCATCGAAGATTCGGGCCTCACACAACAGACGAGCCCCGGATCCGATGCGGACCGCGGGGCTCTTGGAAGCAGCTACACCACGGGCACCGCTGGCCGGTACCCGTGGAAAAATCGCCACTGCGCATTGAGCACGAAACGAGTGTGCCACCAACCGTCGTGCCAGCGCAAAGTCCCCCGGGTTCGGCGAGCGGTGTGGTTCCGGGAGCGCGAGGCCCGGCGTGGCGCGATCTGTCGTCGGGCGGCGGTAGGTTTGCAGACGATATGACCTCTTCTCATCTGGAAGCCACCGGCACCGATCAGCTGCTGGACGGCCTCAACCCCCAGCAGCGCCAGGCTGTCCTGCATGAGGGGGCGCCGCTGCTGATCGTCGCCGGCGCCGGATCGGGCAAGACCGCGGTGCTCACCCGTCGCATCGCGTATCTGCTGGCCGCCCGCGACGTCGGAGTCGGGCAGGTGCTCGCCATCACGTTCACCAACAAGGCTGCCGCGGAAATGCGCGAGCGCGTGGTGCACCTGATCGGTCCGCGCGCCCGGAACATGTGGGTGTCCACCTTCCACTCCACGTGCGTGCGGATCCTGCGCAACCAGGCCTCGCTGCTGCCGGGCCTGAACTCGAACTTCTCGATCTACGACGCCGACGACTCACGTCGGTTGCTCATGATGATCGCCAAGGACATGGGCCTCGACGTCAAGCGGCACTCACCGCGGCTGCTGGCCAACGCCATCTCGAACCTCAAGAACGAGCTGATCGAACCGGCCCAGGCCGCCGCGGAAGCGTCCGAGGCGGGTGAGGATCTGCCCGGCATCGTGGCCGAGGTGTACGGCGAATATCAGCGCCGGCTGCGCGCCGCCAACGCGCTGGATTTCGACGACCTGATCGGTGAGACCGTCAGCGTGCTGCAGGCGTTCCCGCAGATCGCCCAGTACTACCGTCGCCGGTTCCGGCACATCCTGGTCGACGAATACCAGGACACCAATCACGCGCAATACATGCTGGTTCGAGAACTCGTCGGGCACGATCTCGAGGACTCCGCGGTCCCGCCCGGTGAATTGTGCGTCGTCGGTGATGCCGATCAGTCGATCTATGCCTTCCGCGGCGCCACCATCCGCAATATCGAGGACTTCGAGCGCGACTACCCCGATGCCACCACCATCCTGCTCGAGCAGAACTACCGCTCCACGCAGACCATTCTGTCGGCTGCGAATTCGGTCATCGCCCGCAACGAGGGCCGCCGGGAGAAGCGGCTGTGGACCGATGCGGGCGACGGGGACCTGATTGTCGGGTACGTGGCGGACAACGAACATGACGAGGCGCGGTTCGTCGCCGGGGAGATCGACGCGCTGGCGGCCGAAGGTGGCGGAGTCACCCCCTACAAATACAGTGACGTCGCGGTGTTCTACCGCACCAACAATTCGTCCCGCGCGCTCGAAGAGGTCTTCATCCGCACCGGGATCCCCTACAAGGTGGTCGGTGGGGTCCGGTTCTACGAGCGCAGGGAGATCCGCGACATCGTCGCCTACCTTCGCGTGCTGGACAATCCGGGAGACGCGGTGAGCATGCGCCGCATCCTCAACACCCCCCGGCGCGGTATCGGTGACCGGGCCGAGGCCTGCGTCGCGGTGTACGCCGAGAACTCCGGCGGCGGCTTCAACGACGCCCTGCAGGCCGCCGCCGAGGGCCGGGTTCCGATGCTGAACTCCCGCTCGGAGAAAGCCATTTCGGCGTTCGTGGAGTTGCTCGGCGAGCTGCGCGGCAAGCTCGACGAGGAGCTCGGCGATCTGGTCGAGGCGGTGCTGGAACGCACGGGCTACCGGCGCGAGCTCGAGTCGTCCAATGATCCGCAGGACCTCGCGCGGTTGGACAACCTCAACGAATTGGTCAGCGTCGCACACGAATTCAGCATCGACCGGGCCAACGCGAGAGCGCTGGCGGCCGAGGACGACGAACCGGCCGACGAGGACGTTCCCGAGACCGGAATCCTCGCCGAGTTCCTGGAGCGGGTGTCGCTGGTGGCCGACACCGACGAGATTCCCGAGCACAGTTCCGGCGTGGTCACGCTGATGACCCTGCACACCGCCAAAGGCCTGGAATTCCCAGTGGTTTTCGTGACCGGCTGGGAGGACGGGATGTTCCCGCACATGCGCGCACTGGGCGATCCGACCGAATTGTCGGAGGAGCGCCGACTGGCCTACGTCGGCATCACCCGCGCCCGTCAGCGCCTTTACCTGAGCCGGGCAAAGGTGCGCTCGTCGTGGGGCCAGCCCATGCTCAATCCCGAATCGCGCTTCCTGCGGGAGATTCCGCAGGAGCTGATCGATTGGCGCCGCACCGAGCAGGCCGGCCCGTCACTGAGCGCACCGGTGAGCGGGGCCGGCCGGTTCGGCGGCTCGGCGCGCCCCGCACCGGCGTCGCGGCCGCGGAACAAGCCGCTGCTGGTGCTCGAACCGGGCGACCGGGTCACCCACGACAAGTACGGCCTGGGCCGCGTCGAAGAGGTGTCCGGGGTCGGTGAATCGGCAATGTCACTGATCGACTTCGGCAGCGCTGGCCGGGTCAAGTTGATGCACAACCACGCGCCGGTGGCCAAGCTGTAGTCGTCTCGCCGGGTTCAGGCGATGCACCACTGCCGGGTCGACGGCAACAGTGCCAGTGCCGCGCTGGCCACCGGGAGGGCCGGAATGACGTAGATGATCCAGGGCAGTTCCGCTCCGGCGATGAACACCCCGCCCAGCGCCAGCAGGGCAACCACCGCGCCGACGGTGATCAGGTAGCGGCCCAGCTGCCGTCGCTGCAACAGCAGCACCACCCCGCAGATCGTGCTCGCCGCGAACACGAAGGCCAGGAAACCGACTGCGGCACAGAATAATCGGTCGGTGTCCCACCATCCGTTGATCAGATCGGTCGCCACCACCGAGGTCGCCCACCCGCTGAGCATCGCCATCACGCAGGCCGCGACGGCCGTCGCGCTGCCGGGCTGTGGCCCAGCGGCGGAGCGTGGTGGGCGGGGGATGGCGGTGGTCGCGGGATCGTTCGCTGGATCATTCGGCAGGGAAGCCGGCCCCGTGGGTGCCCGGCGAATGATGTGCGTGCGGGTGTCGTCGGCGCGGGGTGGGGCCGGGATGGGTCCGGTGGGTGCCCGGCGGATGATTCGGGTGGAATCGTCCGGAGACGCGTCAGGAGGTTGTTCGTGAGGCGGCCGGGTCACCGGTCAGGGGGTGTACGCGCCAAGGGTGATTCCGCGCTGGGCGAGCCAGGGCTGGGGATCGATGAAGTCGGTGCCGTTGAGCAGGACCGAGAAGTGGCAATGCGGACCGGTGGACTGACCGCGGTTGCCGACGGTGGCGATCTGGTCGCCCGCCATCACCCGTTGGCCGGGGCTCACGAGCCAGGAGTTGACGTGACCGTAGAGCGACACGGTGCCGTCGGCGTGCCGGATCTTGACCCAGGCGCCGTAGCCCGCGGTGGGACCGGCGTCGGTCACCACACCATCGGCGACGGCGTAGATGGGCGTTCCGATGGGGGCCGCGAGGTCGACGCCGGCGTGCAGCGCGCCCCAACGGTAGCCGAACCCGGAGGTGAAGATTCCGTTGGTCGGCTTGACGAACAGCGGCCGCTGCAGCCGGGCCTCGCGTTCGGCGCGCTCCTGCGCAAAGGCCGCACCCTTGGCGAACTCCTCGGTGTGGATCGTGGTGTTGGCCGCCGGGGTGACGGTGACCAGCTGGACGCCCCGAGCATTGTCGGTGACGTTCCCGAGTCCCATGGTGGCGTTCGAGGCGAGCACGGTCTTGGCCGTGGTGTGTCCGAAGTCGTCGGAGGCGGCGACCACCGAGTACGTGGCGGCGGCGGCGCCACCGACGGCCATTGCGGCGACCAGCACACGGCTCTTGACCGCGGTGGTCCGGGGCTTGCGGTGTTGGCCGATTCGGGGCAGCACGTCGGTGATGGCGTTGGCGTTCTCCTCGAGGGCGCGCCAGTCCTCGTCGAGGTCCTCGCGCGGCTCCAGGCTCAGCGCCACCAGATTGTCGGTGTCGGTCAGGTCGTCGAGTTCGGGAGCGGCCAGCAGACCCTCGTCCAGGGGGGTGGATTCGTCCAGCAGGTCGCTGCGGCGGTCACAGTCGGAGGCGGCCTCGTAGCCGGCGGATGTCCCGGGATCGAGTGTCGTGCGCTGCGCTGCCAACCTGAAATGTCCCTCTAGTCGTGACCAAAGCGTTATCTAGACTCGAGAGACGGTAACGAACGTCGTGCAACCTCGGCAACCCAGGCAGCCATTCCAGCGCGGATTGTGATTTGTATCACTACTCCCGGGCGGTGACGTGTACCACATCGGTGGTGGGCGGTGCGAGTGTCTCGCAGCCGTGTCGATACAGTTCGCACCGGGCCAAATTCCCCAAACCGTCATCGCCGTGAGCACACCGCAGAGGTGCTGCGCGCCAGTAAGGAAGCTGATGGATCTATTCGAGTACCAGGCGAAGGAACTCTTCGCCAAGCACAACGTTCCGACCACGCCCGGCCGGGTGACCGACACCGCGGAGGACGCCAAGGCGATCGCCGAGGAAATCGGCAAGCCCGTCATGATCAAGGCGCAGGTCAAGGTCGGTGGACGCGGTAAGGCCGGCGGTGTGAAGTACGCCGCGACGCCCGACGACGCGTACACCCATGCGAAGAACATCCTGGGCCTCGACATCAAGGGCCACATTGTCAAGAAGCTACTGGTCGCCGAGGCCAGCGACATCGCCGAGGAGTACTACATCTCCTTCCTGCTGGACCGGGCCAACCGGACCTACCTGGCGATGTGCTCGGTCGAGGGCGGCATGGAGATCGAAGAGGTCGCCGCCACCAAGCCCGATCGGCTCGCCCGGGTGTCCGTCGACGCCGTCAAGGGTGTCGACCTGGCCTTCGCGCGGGAGATCGCCGAGAAGGGGCACCTGCCCGCCGAGGTCCTCGACGCCGCGGCCGTGACGATCCAGAAGCTGTGGGAGGTGTTCGTCAAGGAGGACGCCACCCTGGTGGAGGTCAACCCGCTGGTGCGCACCCCCGACGATCAGATCCTGGCGCTCGACGGCAAGGTCACCCTCGACGAGAACGCCGACTTCCGTCAGCCCGGCCACGTCGAGTTCGAGGACAAGGACGCCACTGATCCCCTCGAGCTCAAGGCCAAGCAGAACGACCTGAACTACGTGAAGCTCGACGGTGCCGTCGGCATCATCGGCAACGGGGCGGGTCTGGTCATGTCGACGTTGGACGTCGTCGCGTATGCCGGGGAGAACCACGGTGGGGTCAAGCCCGCCAACTTCCTCGACATCGGTGGTGGCGCCTCGGCCGAGGTGATGGCCGCCGGGCTGGACGTGATCCTGCACGACAGCCAGGTCAAGAGCGTGTTCGTCAACGTCTTCGGCGGCATCACCGCCTGCGACGCGGTGGCCAACGGCATCGTCAAGGCGCTGCAGATCCTCGGTGACGAGGCCAACAAGCCGCTGGTGGTCCGCCTGGACGGCAACAACGTGGACGAGGGTCGGCGCATCCTGGCCGAGGCCAATCATCCCCTGGTGATCCAGGCCGAGACCATGGACGCCGGCGCCGACAAGGCCGCCGAGCTGGCGAATAAGTAAGGGAGACTTGGAATGTCGATTTTCCTGAACAAGGACAGCAAGGTCATCGTCCAGGGCATCACCGGCGGCGAGGGCACCAAGCACACCGCGCTGATGCTCAAGGCCGGCACGCAGGTGGTCGGTGGCGTCAACGCGCGCAAGGCCGGCACCACGGTCAGTCACGTGGCCAAAGACGGCTCTGCCGTTGAGCTTCCGGTGTTCGGCAGTGTGGCGGAGGCCATGAAGGAGACCGGCGCCGACGTGTCGATCGCCTTCGTGCCGCCGCCGTTCGCCAAGGACGCCATCATCGAGGCCATCGACGCCGAGATCCCGCTGCTGGTGGTCATCACCGAGGGAATTCCGGTGCAGGACAGCGCATATGCGTGGGCCTATAACGTCGACAAGGGTCAGAAGACCCGGATCATCGGCCCGAACTGCCCCGGCATCATCACTCCCGGTGAGGCGCTGGTCGGCATCACGCCGAACAACATCACCGGCAAGGGCCCGATCGGGCTGGTGTCGAAATCGGGCACGCTGACCTACCAGATGATGTACGAGCTGCGGGACTTCGGTTTCTCCACCGCCATCGGTATCGGCGGTGACCCGGTGATCGGGACCACCCACATCGACGCCATCGAGGCGTTCGAAAAGGATCCCGAGACCAAGGTCATCGTCATGATCGGCGAGATCGGCGGCGACGCCGAGGAGCGCGCGGCCGACTACATCAAGGCCAACGTCTCCAAGCCGGTCGTCGGTTACGTCGCGGGCTTCACCGCGCCGGAGGGCAAGACCATGGGTCACGCCGGCGCCATTGTGTCGGGCTCGTCGGGCACCGCCGCGGCCAAGAAGGAGGCCCTCGAGGCCGCCGGGGTGAAGGTCGGCAAGACGCCGTCCGCGACGGCCGCGCTGGCCCGGGAGATCCTCGAGAGCCTGTAACCGGACAGCAAGTTCCACCGCGAGCGTGCGTGTCGGTCCGCCGACACGCCGCCGCGGGCAAACATTCGCGCACGCTCGTCGATCGGCGCCGGGGCAGCATCGCTCTGGCGCCGATTTCGTTGCTGGGCCAGCGGAGGTCAGCCTGACGAACCAACTGATGGCTGTAAATGCCGAGTGTGCGCAAAAGCCCGGCTCTACCGGCGTGTCGGCGGACCGACACGCACACTCGCGCAGGGGCGGACGAGGGAGGCTTCGACATGACGGTGGATCCGCGCACACCCGTCGTGATCGGTGTCGGGCAGTTCACCGAGAACCTGGAGAACGACGGCTACCGCGGGATGTCCTCCGTCGAATTGGACGTGTGACACACGGGCTGGCCGTCCGGCGGTGTCAGGAGGGTGCGCTAGCGTTGGATGTCGAATCACGTCCACGGTGGCCCGCCCCGCGGGGTGCGGCCCCCGGTTGGGATTCGAGGTAAGCGTCGCCCAGAGCGGACGCCCAACGACACAGGAGAGGTCATGACCTACTCACCCGGTTCGCCCGGCGGGCCCGGCTACCCGCCCGGTTCCTACGGAGCGCCGACACCCTCATACGCACCGGCCCCCGCGGCCGATCCCGGCCCGAGCAAGCTGCCGGTCTACCTCAACATCGCGGTGGTGCTGCTCGGCATCGCCGCCTACGTCGCCGCGTTCGGGCCGGTGTATGCCTCGAGCACGAACTTCGGGCCGTTCACCGTCGAGGCCACCAGCACCGGCGGAATCCTGCTGACCCTGGCCACCGTGCTGGCTGCGCTGCTGGCCGCGGTGGCGCTGCTGCCCAAGACCAAGAACCACCCGACCGTCGTCGCGATGCTCGCCGTCGTCGGTGTGCTCGCGGTGCTCGAGCAGGTGGTCAACAAGCCGCAGGTGATGTCGCCGTCCGGACCGGTGTCCGCCACGGTCGGCTGGGCGTTGTGGCTCGTCCTGGCCTTCGCCATCCTGCAGGCCGTCGCTGCCGTGCTGGTACTGCTGTACCACACCGAGGTGCTGACCCCGCCGGCCCCGAAGCCCCGCTACGAATCGCACTACGGCGGCGGCCAGTACGGCCAGTACCGCGGACCCGGCGGGTACTACAACCAGCCGCCGGCTAGCCAGCCCGGCCCGCGTCCGTCGTATCCGAGTCAGTACGGCGGCTCCTACGGCCCCGGGTCACAGGGCCCACTGCCGGATAACGCCCCGCCGACCCCGCCCACCGGTTACCCCAGCTTCAACCCGCCGCCGGCTGTCGGGTCCGCCGGGCTTCACCACGCCACGAATCCCAACCTGGGCCCCCTGTCCTCGCCGTCGGGTTCGCCGTCGACCTCCTCGCCGCTGGATCCGGGATCGTCGTCCGATCCGACGGGGTCGACCGGTTCCCCGGGGTCGTCGGGGTCGTCGGGTCCGTCCTGACGACGGACCACGACCGGCTCGACGTGAATGCGCGAAAACCGAACGGCCGGGCCACGCCAGGCCAGTGATCTGGTCCGGGTCGCCTTCGGCCCGTCGCTGGTGGCGATGGTCATCATCGCCGCGGTGGTGCTGCTGCAACTGCTGATCGCCAACAGCGATATGACCGGCGCCTTCGGTGCCATCGCCAGCATCTGGCTGGCAG
>RRZT012863771.1_pt1 | contig 48847 bp, 44 predicted proteins | sample 2165551 | NCBI WGS metagenome assembly RRZT01 (sample SAMN10456910, study PRJNA506462) | wastewater metagenome | biome: wastewater; feature: sludge; material: wastewater sludge; isolation source: wastewater sludge with Escherichia coli K12::gfp cells carrying plasmid... | place: USA: Moscow, Idaho... | reverse complement strand
CCTTTTCGATGCAAGCGGATGACCTGCTTGCGACGCTCATGCAGTACTTCCCGCGACTGCTTGCGTGCATCTTCTTTTTCCATGAACTTTGGAGTCATGAAATCAATACAAGTTCATGAATAAATCATGCCTGGTCTATAACGAGAGCTGAGACGAATTTGAAAAAGAGGCATCCGCAAAAAATCCATCAACAGATGTCCACGACTGCTCAAAAAAGTAGGCGATTGCAAAAGCCCATCTGATAGGATTTCTTTCCGAGCGCCGCCCTCTTATAAAGTCAGTAAGCCAAAATCGAGGGAAAGCCTTAACTCCACTCATGGTGCGAGTGCACCACTGACACAAAGTCGAGCATCTCCAGTCCCGTTCTACTCGCTCTGGGTCCAGCCTTTTCGCATCGAGTGCTCCATAAGCTTCGCAGAGCACTTTCCGAGCGCTACCGCAGAGCGCATCGACATCCATTGCCGCGTTTTTGAAAATTTTTCTAGCAATTGTTGCGACCGTAAGCATGAGCTCCAACTCCCTAGGCGTTGCTATCCGAATTTCACTTCCATTTTTGAAATGCGGCGATGCCCAGATTTGTCGTCCTTCCAGGCATTCGACCAATGGTCGGCAATGATCTATGCAAACACCAGCACCGGGAAGCTGATGAGTAATGCGCCAGATAGCTACACCGTGTTCAGCAAGATGCTCCGCTGCACACATTTCGCAGTACCTAAGCGATGTACCTACGCCTGATTTTGCGCTGAATAAATAAGCCGGCGCCAATTGGCCAAGCTCCACACGTTTCCGATCAATTTGCTGAGCCAGCGATAGATATGAGCCAGCGACCGTTCTATTCCTCAGAATAGAAATAGGAGTCCCTAACAGCCCCATAGTCACGCGATCAAACCATCCAAAGGGATTAGGTGCATACCAGACTTTGGCAGCACTTGGAACTCCAAACAACGCCACGCCAGTAGTGCGTGTACGATTTAGTGTATGTAGGTGCCAACGACAGCACCATGAGTAGAGAGATTCATCACCAATCCAGGAGGGAATGATTTGAAGACACCTTTCCTGCTCACTGAGATTGGATTTTTCATTCATCGCCTTCTTCTCGCCTTTTCTGCTCCCGCGCCCATATGTCCCGCAGAAATGCTATTGGCTGATCAGTGAATGATTGAGCTAGCGCTTTGAGGTCCTTCCTTACATAGGCATCGATAAGGTCATGCATACCAACCATCCCGGGAGACCAAAATGCCGCGTCTGCATGCGCACGCGTCACTCGTTTAGCTCCGGCGCGGAAAGCCTCCACTAAGCACTCTCGGCGATATAAGCTTAAGACAGCAGGAATCCCCCCTGTCCTTTCAAAAAGAAACTGGAACAAATTATCGATAGGCTCATCTGCCTCTGGCAGAACAGTCCATCCCCAGACACCGGGAACCAGATCAAGTCCCCATTCTTCATCGGTGTGATCAAAGGCAGGAACGAAATTGAACTGGCCACCTGAAGTTAGTCTTCGCTGATCTTGCGAGAAACTCATAATTCGACTGAAAGATGTCGGATTTCCAACCAGCGCTAGAGGCACCCCTGAGTTCATAATTTTCAGGAATACTGTAGAAAACTCGCTGCTCCACCCGCTGGAAGAAACATTGCGCTCCTGCACCTCTTCAAGAATTAAGAGACCACACCGATGAATGGCCAGTAGTTTGAGTACCTCTACGAGAAGCTGCTCTTGCGTCATGCGGATGTTTATTTCGTCACCATATTTGGTACCTAGCGCTTCGTCGATCTTCCAAACGACGTTCAGCAACAACCCCTTGCGGCTGAAGTCAGCAGGCATGGGCACCCGCAGGTAGATCAGTTGTTGGAGCTTGATCCACCCACATTCGTCGTTGGCACCGTGATCAACACACTGGGGTAGCAGTCGGAGGTATGCGTCGCAAGAGTGGCTTTTTGAACTGCCGGTGGGCCCTTGCAGAATTACACCTGGCGCGCCCTCACCGAGCCACGGTATGTCATTCAGGTTGGACTTGTTGACCTTGTCCGAATATGTTGCCAGCTGATACGGGTAACGTCGATTGGCCGGGAGCCGCGGGTCCCGGCGTCGTAAACTAGAGATCATCATTGCGGCGAGACTCATAGCCAGCTCAATTGAGCGCTGGGTAGGGATGAACACCTGCTCCACAAGGTGCAGATGACTCTCAGAGATCTGCAGCCCTGCCGTTGACCGATTCGGAACAGGATCAAAGTACAGATCCTCCGCCCATTGCCTGAAACTCCGCTCAGGCAGAAACGGGGCGAGAAGCGGGTTACCTTGGTCTATCAGGAGAAATTGATCTGAGTTTGGCATTCTCATGCCCTCCGTGTTTTTCTTAGTTGATCCATCAGGTCTGCCGTCACGCTTCGAACTGCACCACGTACAGATGAGCGTGGCGCTCCGCCGATTGCATCCCCACCTGTTGGAATCAGAGTGTGTTGCTCGAGCACTGGGAACTGACTTGCGCGAATGTCAGGAGGCTTATGCGGCAAAGTGGTTTGACCTGGCGCATCCGAGTCGCCCAGCCCCAGCTTTATGAGCTGCTGCCGGTTCATTTCCTCGTCTAAGTTCTTTCGTTTTTCGTACCCAGGGCTTCGTGATGACTTGCGCTCGCCAGCGTCTTCCAAGGCCTTGGCTTTGACCGCCTTTGCAGCCTTGTTCGCAGCTTGATTGCTCGAATGAAAGAACGCGTCCCGCGACTCTTGATCGGACTGCATGGCGCCGACCGTATGCTTGTCTTCATCAGTCATTTGCAGATACTCGAGCAGCGTCAACTCCTTCACTAAGGGATCTGCAGTCTTGAGACTGAGCTCACGGAGTCCCTCGCGCATAACGAAGGCTTCCGAAATATTCTGAGGATCCAGCTGCAACTCACACGGAATACGACCACGAGTCGCCCGTTCGCACAGTCCTGATTCCGCCAACCAGAAGCCGACATACACCAAGCCAGGAATCAGTCTGCGTTCATCCCGTGGGTCAAACACGTGGATGCCATCCCGATGAATCACGGCTTTGAGTTTTGGAAGGCAATGCGCTCGGAGGGTATCCATGTCTATGGGCTCGCTCGAGACGTAACCCTTATCCACATACCACTCATAGATCGCACGGCGCGTAGGTTGTACGCCATCCTTCCGCATCTCGACAGTGAGCAGTTGGGGAACGGGCTGTTCATTGTTGATGTAGAGCACCGCTTCTATTACGTACTTCATGTTCTGTTCAAAAGTACGGCAGGCTTCTTCTTCACGGGCCGGCTCACCTCTCTCTTTCGCACGACCTTGGGTGGATCCCGCGACGTTATGGTCAACACGGCGATGCATCGAGAGGTGAGTTGCCTCAACCAAGCTTTTCATGTCGCCTGCATACGAGCGCACAAATTCAAGACCGACCTCGGAGGCGGTCATCGTCTTGATTCCTTTTTCGCTCTTGAGCTCTCCGTTGTCTGCGCGGATTCGCTTGGGAACACGAGAGTGCCAGTCGCCAACGCTGATGTAGACCCCATGCTGCGCACAAAAGGACACCTTGTCAGCGGCACAGTTGAGAATCGCGAGGAGTGACGTCAGCGTGCTGGGGAACTCAAATCCGCAGTAGATCCCCAAGATGTATTCACTCTTTACATCTACGACGAGAGTGCGATTTGACGAAGGCAGGACCTTAAGGCTATTGACTGCAGAAACTAGCGTTTGGTCCTCACTAGTGCAGTCGATTACCCCAAGTTGTCCCACCGCAACGACGCCATCCGCACGTGACCCCATAAGAGCGCGTCTGACCGCTCGATGCACAAGCTCACCCATGTTGATTCGCGAGGCGGATCGCAGTGATCGTGCGGCCCATCGGAACGCAGCCTCTGTAGGGCGCTGACTTGCGGGGAGCAGAAAATACTTGCGCTGAGAACGATGAAGGATCGCCTCGTTTCCTGGCCAGTACTCCTCCATAGTTCGGAGATATGCAAGATGAATCGAGACTCGCTTACGCTTGTGCTTTCGATATCCATCCCTCAGCCTCCGCCGGTCCTCCTCGTCGGAAACATGCTCGGGCTCGGCATCCGGAAGAGAACTTCTTCTGCTAGGAGCCCCCGTTTTCTTCTTGGTGAATTTTTCCGTTCCTCTTCCCCCGATCTCGCCCCAATTTGGCAGTAACGCGTTGGGGTGCCCGCATCCGAGTAAGAACCGCAGCATTGTTTGCCGCACCTTCTTGGTGGTTGGATAGCCCAATGCCTTAGACCTCGCTTGAACAAGCTCTTGCAACAGTCCAAGTTCGAGAAGTTCAAACTCGCCGAACTCACCAATGATGGGCTCGATAAGCTCTTTCTGCTGTTCTCTATGCTTGAGCCATTGGGTGAGATTTCGGCGATTTTTCTCTAGCGACGTGGCTTCATTTTTAAGTTGGTCGTCAGTGAGAAGCCACTCGGCCGGCGGAGTGAAATCGACGAGCGAAACACTCTTTCCTCCTCCCAAAAGGGGAAGAGTCGCCCGACGAAGACGCCGGGGCATACCGAGGTAAGCAGATCTACGTTTCTCGTTCTTGGGCGCCTTTGCGTCAGTGATTGAATTCACTTCACCAAACGTTTTCTCGGGTGAAGACGGGAATGCGATGTAGAGAACGTCATCGTTCTCTACAAAGTCGTAAATGATCCGGCCGAAATCGGCGTGTCCGTCGTCACTATGGATTCGGATCACCTTTCCCTTTAGCGACTCACGCATACCTGCTCCCCAAGTAGTTCTTTGCGTAGCCGCTCCTTGAGCTGAGTGGAATCGCGTCGCAATGGCCGACTTAGGATGATGGGCACGCTCAGGTCAATGTTTATCAAACCTAGCCATGCTGCGGTTCTGAACAAAGCCTCCGAATCCAACTTTGGAATCATCATTTTTTCCGCCGCGAAGCGTATTGCTCGCTCGATTGAGTCTTGCGCGCAGGACATGAAGAGACCGCAGAACTCTGGAAGCCGATCACGGTGAGCAGGGCACCGCATCTCAGATCGAAGCGGTCGGCACCAATCGAGGTTGGCAATCAAATCGCGGGTGAAATGAGTGCCGTCAATCACTACATGAACCGCGTACACCGCATGGCTGTACATTCGCTCAAGCTCAATGCGTTCCAACATGCGCTCACGATTCGGCGCACTGTCCAGCAAACTTCTCGGTTTACAACTCCAATGGGTCAACCGCGACGCATGCCACGCTCCTGTGGCCACAGTGAAATCAATGGTCGCAACGAACGGGAGACGGGTTCCTGGATACACGCCGTGCTTTATTCCCGCCTCTTTAGCAAGGTCGAGTAAACCAGGCGCCGGACCTAACTCACGATCCAAGTCAGGATGACGACCTGTACATGGATGAGGATGTTCTTCTGGCCAGAATGGATGCTGCTCTCGCACCTCATTGGCCCCTAGCCAAAGAGCTACATTCGCAGCAGAGAACTCCAAACCGGATAGTAGATTTAGCGACCTCCTATACATCGGATTGGTCATCGAGTGCAGGTTGGAGACGGGCGAGCTCAGCTTACGGCGAATGCGGATCCACGCCTTATAGCCCTCGTCACGCCCCGTCCCACAGCCGTCTCGGCGTAGCTGCGCCAGCCGGGCCTCGGTCATCACTGCCGCCATATCAACGCAGGCGCAAATGGCCGTAGGCATGTGATCTCTTGGTTTCGGCAGCTCTACTCCCTCCCGCGAGGACAACTCTTATGCGCAGGGAAATGCAGGGAAACTTGGGAGTCTGACAACAGCTCAGATGAGGCAATTGATGAGCTGCAATGAAGGGAGAAAAGCGGGCCGATGTCTTTGAATTCATGATCTGAATAAGGGATTCGCGTGGTAGAGACGAATAGCTTCCCCCGGGCCTTCAGATCTGATAGTCTTGCAATGCGACTCGCGAAGACTGAACGGTCTGAGCAACCTGGGCGGCGGGGCTTCGAAAGGGGCTTCGCCGTTTCTTATTTCATGGCAAGGTCCTTTGCATAAAGTTGCAGGCTCCGCGTCTCTATTGGGGACAGTCGGTGGCTAAGGCCTGCTAGTTCACGCAGCAACTGAGCCACGTGGGCTGGCATAGTTCGGCTTACCCGTACGCCAATTCCTGCCCTGGCCTCGTCAGCAAGTCGAATGAGCATTCGCTGCTCCTCTGCGCTCGCTTTGAGCGCCTGACACAGCGCCAACACTGTCGACTCCGGCGGTGGAGGGCGGCGACGATTTTCCAGCTCGGATAAGGTTGAAGCCGCCACCCGTGCCTGAAAAGCAAGCATCTTCTGGCTCATTCCTCGCGCCTGTCGAAGCTCCACCAAGAGTCTTCCAAAGCTCAATGGAGCAATGCGCGCGCCATTCATACACGATGGTGAATTTGCGAAGATGGACACTGAATTGTTTCCGGCGGGCATGGCATAGACCTTAAGAGATTCGCCTCATGCAGTCGATGCAATTCAGTTCGATATGCATCGTGTTCAATTGCCTTGACAGGATCGGATTCCAAATCAAATTCTTGGCATATCGACAAAAAATCCAGTGCCTTCCTATGAGTAGTTATTCCAGTCTCCAGAAAAGACTACCCCTCGTGCGAGCGCTCCTTGGTGCGAGTCATTTCAAATCATTCGTGCTGGGCAATGACCACGTTCCAGGCGCGCATCAAGCGCGACAGGTGTTGGATTTGATGGAATCATTTTTGGGCCCAGAGTGCCTGGACGCAAGAACGTGGCGAAGTTGGTTTTCATCCAAGCCGCCGCGTCCAAGAACTGACGCCGTAGAAGCTCTTGACCGATGCGTCTTCGCTATGAAGTGCGCCGCGCAGCAGGGTTCATGGGATCTGAACTTTTACAAAGAGATAATGACGGGAGGGCTTGTACGGAAGCTCCTGGAGCCTACAAAAAGCCAGACTCCAGAAAGCGTTATGAGTCTTCGGGCTGGAGCGTACTCACCGCTGAGCCACTGGCACTTGCACCTCGATGCGCTTGACGTTGCAACTCTTGCCGAAGGAAAGGAAGCACGAGAATGCATGGCGCTGCTCCAGATAGCTATAGCTCGTCTGACCGAGGTGCTGCACGAACAATGGAATGTGACGAGCGGCAGGGTGTACACGACTTTATCGTCTGATTTCGCGCTCAGTTGGGCAGAAAAGAGCGAAGAGGAAAGGGCTCAGTATCAACTCGTTTTGAATCGCTTTAGGCCACCGGTTTTTGACTGGTTCATGAATCGCCCCCCTCGACCAATGTTTGACTCTGAGCTGCATACGCCGGAATTCACATCACGGCACGTCCACAAGACGTTGCTACGTCTAATCGAGGATGTCGGTTTTCTGCGAGCAGATCGCCTGCAGGCTTGGTCGCTCGCCCTGGCGAGTTCCACACTGCTGCTTCGTGCGCAGATCAGAGTAGATCAAAAAACGGCGGTTTCTTCTTACCCATCTGACTACCTGTACGTGAGCTTCCTGGAGCGCATTCTGTTTCAGATAGATGACGATGACGAAGAGACACTGGACTTGCTGCAAGAGGTTCAACGGCGAGAAGGCTGTTCCTGGTCGCCCTTTTCTATCGAAAAACTTTTTGAAGCCAGATCAGTCTATGAACACCAACTGCTGCTCTACGGGATACCAGTGAGGTTGGTCGAAACAATCATCAGCAGCCGAAATTGATCGTTGGTCACAACACAGGGACCACATACAGTGGTGGCGCCGGTAAAATGAATCCAGAAACAAGCCCCCGGTGTGACCTCTGCGAAAGCATGCCCCCGGGGGCGATGTTTTTTGCGGTTGGGCAGCGGCAATCCTCGATGACGCATGCCACTTAGTGGCTTCAGCAGATTGCGTGAGTTTGGTCATCTGCGGCACGTCATCAATCCGTCGGTGCCCATGCCAGCAGAGGCTTCAGAAGATGGGTTTGGGAAAGGCAAGTTCATTGGAAAATCCGCTGCAAAGAAGAGCTGTCAGCTGGGTTGCCACCATTGATTGATGTATGGAAGACGTTGAAGCTGGCTGTAGTCATCGGTTGGACTCCGTCGAGTCAAGCTGCACAAAGCCAGGCACGGCACGGGCGGCGTCCAGCATGGCCTGCGCCAGCGCCTGCACCATGCTTGAAGGCGAACGCCCTGCGAGGAAAAACACACCAAAATCAAACAGGACGGAAGCGTCAAGGGGGCGCACCACCACGCCCTCTGCGGGCGCTCCGAGGGCAGTCAGCGGCTCCAGTATTGCGACCCCCAAGCCTGCGCGAACCATGGCTTGCGCGTTGATGGAGGAGTTGGTCTCGATTGCTGGGCCCATTAAGTCTGATGCCTGAGCACCCATCCCCACGTTGGTTGACAGCGCGGCATTGGGCTTGTGCCGCAAGCGATAAGGGTTGCTCATGGTGACCAGACGACGCTGGGCCAAAGCATGCAAAGGCACCACTGGCAAATCGCACAACGCATCGCCGGCGGGGAGCACCGCCACACAGGGCGCTTGTCCCATCCAAAGGATGTGAAGACCCTTGTGATCCAGCGGCAGGCTGCTGGCCCCCATCTGCACTACGCCGTTGACCACATCGTGCACCACCTGCTCAGGCGCTGCTGATCGCAATTGCAACGGCGTATCTGCAAAGGACTCTTGCAGTGCATGCAGCGCCTGGGGAACCAGTCCTACCGCCAACGCGGACGTTGCCGCAAGCACCAGGGGTTGCGCAACCCCACCGCGCCCTACCTCCGCAGCGCGTGAATGAATGCTGCGCCAACTGCCCAGCATGCGCTCCACATCGCCATAGAGCAGGTAAGCCTGCTCCGTGGGAGTGACTCGGGGACCGCTGCGCGCAAAAAGGGCGTATCCGATTTCCGCCTCCAGCTCCTGCACCAATCGGGTGATCGCAGGCTGAGACCTTTCCAGCAGACGCGCAGCACCCGTCACGCTTCCGGTGGTCATGACTGCGGCGAATGCCTCAAGTTGGCGAATTTCCATAGCACAAGCATTTGTCTTTTTTGCATCATGCTGCGTCAAGCATGCCAATGACAAATACTAAAACCGCATGTGCTTATATGAAAGAGGTCCGGCCTGGGGCCCTCAGCACAAACCACCGCCCCGCATGTATCTGAGGTCTCGGGCCACCCGCGGCGTTACAGCCAGGCTGCTGAGCCTCATGCCGTCGGCCGCCGAACGACGCTTCCAGCACTGGGAGCCCTCTGGGCTGAGGCGCAAGCCTTCTAAAGATTTCGCATATCCATGCGCTGATTCCTTCGTACCGTAAGGAGGCTTCGCGGTCTTTAATGAAAATATGACCGCACGACCCGCACTGCACCCGCGCCTGCCCAGCCCCCCTGGCCCAGTAACGCGCATCACCACAGACACCGAGGCCATCGCAGCCGCGCACCGGCTGGCCTCTGACTTCGCCGCAGGGGCGTCTGAGCGTGACCGCCACCGCATCCTGCCTTGGGATGAACTGGACCGCTGGTCCGCCAGCGGGCTGGGGGCCATCGCCGTCCCTCGCGCCTACGGCGGTGCCCAGGTGTCTTACTCCACACTGGCAGAGGTGTTTGTCATCCTGAACGCCGCAGACTCCTCTCTCGGACAAATCCCACAGAATCATTTTGGTCTGCTGGGCGTTCTGCGCGAGATCGGCACCGAAGCACAGAAACGGCGCTTCTACGGCGAGGTGCTCGCTGGCCGCCGCCTGGGTAACGCAGGGCCCGAACGCAAGGCCGATGGTGCAGCCACCATCTTGCACAGCGGCACACGCCTACGCGCTACGGAGAACGGCCTGAGGCTCACAGGCAAACGGTTCTATTCCACTGGGGCACTGTTCGCACACCGCATCCCTGTGCGGGCCATCAACGACGAGGGGCAGGCAGTGCAAGTCTGGGTCCCACGCGAAGCCCCCGGCCTCACCGTGATCGACGACTGGGACGCCTTCGGCCAACGCACCACGGCCAGCGGCACTGTGGTGTTCGACGAAGTGGCCGTGCAGGCCGACGATGTTCTACCCGTCTGGCAACTCGCCGATCGGCCAGGACTCTTTGGCCCCACATCGCAGCTCTTGCAGGCCTCCATCGACCAAGGCATTGCCGAGGCTGCCGTGGCAGACGCGAAGCGTTTTGTTCGCGAGCGGTCCAGGCCGTGGGTGGACTCAGGAGTGGAGCATGCACATGATGACCCGTATCTCATTGCAGATATAGGCCGACTGCAGATGGACCTGCACGCAGCACGTGAGGTGCTGCGTGAGACAGGCACCCTCTTTGATGCGCTGGCCGCGCAAGCCACGATCAGTGCTGAGGACAGTGCCCGCGCCTCGGTCGCTGTGGCTGAGGCCAAGGTGCTGACCACGCGCATTGCGCTGCTGGCAAGCGAAAAGCTGTTTGAGTTGGCAGGCTCGTCAGCCACACGTGCCGCGCACAACCTGGACCGCCACTGGCGCAACGCACGCGTGCACACTTTGCACGACCCGGTGCGCTGGAAGCTTCACCTGATCGGCAACTACCGCCTGAACGGCAAGTTGCCAGCACGGCATTCGTGGAACTGAGGAGGAAGCCGCCATGTCTGCATTGCTCGCTCCCTTGCCATCCAATCTCATTGTTCGACCCCACCCAGAACCCACGCCAGCGCAAGCGCCGCGCAATGCACCGCATCGCATCACGACAGATGCCGAGTCCATCATCGCAGCGCAGCACTATGCGGCGCGCATTGCCCCTGGCGCTGCACAGCGTGATCGCGAACGGCTTCTACCTTGGGACGCTCTGGACGACTTTGTTGCCACGGGACTGTGGACCATCACCGTCCCACAAGCCTACGGTGGACCCGGCTTGTCCGCAGGGACGCTGGCCAAGGTCACCGCGCTGGTAAGCGCAGCCGATGGCTCTCTGGGCCAGATTCCGCAGAACCACTTCTATGCACTGGAAGTGCTCCGAGTGGGCGGCAGCGACGAGCAAAAGCGCTTTTTCTACAGCCGTGTGCTCGCGGGAGAGCGCTTGGGCAACGCACTGGCAGAAATCACCCACCGGGATTTCCAGCGACGCACCCGTCTCGTGCCTGATGGCAACAGCGGATTTCACCTGCACGGAGAGAAGTTCTACTGCACGGGGGCCCTTTTTGCGCATTGGATTCCGACACTTGCAGTGGTGGAGGAAAACGGACGCCAGGTCACCTACCTTGCCTTCGTGCCGCGCACAGCCCAGGGCGTTCACATCACCGACGACTGGGATGGATTTGGCCAGCGGGCCACGGGTAGTGGCTCCGTGCGCTTTGATGGCGTACGTGTAGAGCCGCACTGGGTCGTTCCATTCCTGGCTTCGTTCGAGAGCCCTACACCGATCGGTCCGCTGGCACAGCTGCTGCACGCGTCCATCGATCTTGGCTTGGCCCGAGGTGCTTTCGCCGCCATGCTTCCGTATGTGCGCGAGCATGGACGACCCTGGATCGATGCACACGTGGAGCGTTCCGCCGACGACCCGCTGCTTCTGCAACAGGTGGGAGACATAGCAGTGGGCATTCGAGCAGCGGAGGCGCTGGTGCGCCGTGCAGCCCGCTTCGTGGATGCAGCGCAGGCGCAAGCCACCGAACAGAGCGTGGCCGAGGCATCCATTGCTGTTGCTGAAGCACGCGCCCTCACCACTACCGCATCGCTGGACGCTGGAACTCGACTGTTTGAGCTGGCTGGCACCTCTGCCACCACGGGCCAAAAGGGACTGGACCGCTTCTGGCGCAACGCTCGCACCCATACCCTGCACGATCCTGTGCGCTGGAAGTACCACGCCGTAGGCAACTTCTATCTCAACGGCCGGAATCCGCCACGCCACGGTGCGCTCTGAATCGTTCACTTTCCATCGGACACAACCTTTTGCTCAACATGTTGAAAAGCAACCTTCTGCGCAGACTCTCTGTATTCCTGGGCTCGGCAGCACTCTGCGCAAGCGTGCTCGCTGCGCCCCTCAAGATTGGCGTCGTGCCAGGTATCTTTGCCGACTCTGTCACCGTAGCGGCTGGTGAGGCACGCAAGCAGGGCCTGGAGATTCAGGTGGTGGAATTCACGGACTGGACCACGCCAAACGTGGCGCTGGATGCAGGTGATATTGATCTGAACTACTACCAGAACAGCAACTACCTGGCGAATGCTGTGCGCACCAAAGGGTTCCCCTTCGTCAGCGTGCAGCCGGGCATCCTTTCCTATCTGGGGCTGTACTCCTCCAAGCACAAAACCCTGGCAGACGTTCCCCTGGGCGAACGGGTAGCGATTGCCAGCGACCCCGTCAACATCGGGCGGGCGCTGCGGTTGCTGCAGCATGCAGGCTTGATCACCTTACGCCCCGACACTGGTCTGCTCAGCACGACAGCGGACATCCAGACCAACCCGAAGAAGCTGCAGTTCGTCGAGATTGAAGGCCCCCAACTGGTACGTGCCACGCAGGACGTGGATCTGGCGCAAGGCTTTCCATATTTCATCATCCCTTCGAAGGCCTTCGATGCCACCAAGGGGCTGGCCTACACCAGCTATGAAGACGACTCGTGGGCCATCCAGTTCGTAGCCCGCAAAGACCGCGCTGCAGATCCACGCATCGCGCAGTTTCTGAACATCTACAAGACATCGGACGCTGTGCGCAAGGCAATCCATGCGTTCTACCTCAACGACGCAAAGCTCTACCGCCTGACCTGGCTGAAGAAGCCTTGAGCCCTGACAACCAACGCCAAAGCTGCGCCATGACCCAAGCCCCAAAACACATCCTGATCAACGCGTTCAACATGAATTGCGTGGGTCACATCAACCACGGTCTGTGGACGCATCCGCGCGACCATTCTGCCGACTACCGCACCCTGGAGTACTGGACCGATCTGGCCCGCACCCTGGAGCGAGGCCTGTTCGATGGGCTCTTCCTGGCAGACATCGTGGGTACCTACGACGTGTACCAAGGCAATGTGGACGTACCCCTGCGGGAGTCGATCCAGCTACCCGTCAACGACCCATTGCTGCTGGTTCCTGCCATGGCCGCAGTCACAAAGCGCCTGGGCTTTGGAGTGACAGTCAACCTGTCCTACGAAGCTCCCTACCTGCTTGCCCGACGCTTTTCCACGCTCGACCACCTGACGAACGGACGCGTTGGGTGGAACGTGGTGACCGGCTACCTGGACAGTGCCGCCCGCGCCATGGGCCAGCCCCAGCAGTTACCCCACGACGAACGGTACGAGCGGGCGGACGAATACCTGGAAGTCCTGTACAAGCTGTGGGAGGGCGGCTGGGAAGACGGCGCGGTACGGCGTGATAAATCCGCGCGCGTATTTGCGGACCCGAATCGAGTGCACCCCGTAGTGCACCAGGGCCGCTACTTTCATGTAGAGGGCTACCACCTGAGCGAGCCCTCGCCCCAACGTACGCCCGTGCTGTTCCAGGCCGGTAGCTCGGGGCGGGGACAACAATTCGCGGCGCGGCACGCCGAGTGCGTATTCATCTCCCCACCCAACAAGCAAGCAGCGCGCAAGACGGTGCAAGCGCTGCGTGAGCAATTGGTGCTCGCGGGTCGCAGACCCGAAGACGTGAAGGTTTTCGTTGGTGCAGCAGTGGTCACAGGGCGCACCACAGCCGAAGCACACGAAAAGCACGCCGACTATCTGCGCTACGCCAGCCGTGAGGCAGGGCTGGCGCACTTTGCCGCCAGCACCGGTATCGACTTCGCACAGTACGACCTGGACGAACCCGTCGACTATTCGCCTGGAAACGCCATCGAGTCGGCGAGCCGTACGGCTCAACAACACGGCTGGACACGGCGCAAGCTTATGGAGATGTTCTCGCTAGGCGGCAGATACCCCGCTATCGTGGGCGACGCGCAGCAGGTCGCAGACGAGCTGCAGTCGTGGGTGGCCGAGACGGGGGTAGACGGATTCAACCTCAGCCGCACGGTGGTACCCGAAAGCTATGAGGACTTCATCGACCTCGTCATTCCTGAACTTCAAAGCCGTGGCCTGTACAAGACGGCCTACGCTGAAGGTACGCTGCGGCAGCGCCTGTTTGGAGAGGGTGACCGTTTGCCCGCGCGTCACGCTGCACATGCATTCCGCAGGCCACCTGCGGTACGGCACAGCGATGTCCCCCGGGGTCACACCACTGAGCTCCTGGAGGCTCAGCTGTGAACCACTTCGCTCCCTATCCGTGCCTGCGCCGCTCGCGAGTCACATCCGTATGTATCGCAACCAAGCGTTGCAACGAGCAATCTGCGCGCCGTTAACCGCGTGCCGTAGCCGCCAACCCTCTCCCAACTCTTCACTTTCACCAACCTCTCACCGCGCCAACGCGGCCCTTCTCACCATGCCATTGAACCGTCGACTCCTCGCTATCGCCCCATTACTGGCTTTTTCTGTGCTCACAGCACTACCCTCCCATGCCGCAGACAAATTGCGCATCGGCGTGCTGCCGGGTGTCTACGCTGACGCCATCGCGGCCGTCATCCCTGATGCCAAAGCGCAAGGCATCGACATCACCGTCACCGAATTCACCGACTGGACGACCCCCAACGTCGCAGTGGACTCAGGGAATCTGGACCTCAACTTTTTCCAACACCAACCGTTCCTGGACAACGCCATTCAAAAGAACGGCTTCAAGCTGGCCAGCGCGGGCACCAGCTTTCTCTCCAACATTGGTCTGTACTCCCTCAAGCACAAAGCGATCAACGACATACCTGTGGGTGGCAAGGTTGGCTTGGCCAACGACCCGGTGAACCAGGGCCGAGGCCTGCTGCTGCTGCAAAAGGTCGGCTTGATCACACTGAAGCCTGGTGTCGGCTTTCTGGGCACGTTAGATGACATCGTGCAGAACCCCAAGAAACTGAAGTTTGTCGAAGTGGAGGGGCCACAGCTGGCGCGCATCACAGGCGATGTCGATCTCGCACAGGGCTATCCCCACTTTATCGTGGCCTCCAAGGCGTTTGATCCGTCCAGCGGGCTCGCGTACTCAGGCATCGAAGACGCGCGTTTCGCCATCCAATTTGTCACGAAGGCCAACCGAACCAAGGACGCGGTGATCCAGAAGTTCGTGAAGGTGTTCCAGAACTCTGCTGGCGTGAAGGCCGCTATCGACAAAGCCTTTGCTGGCGACAAGCGCCTGTATGTACTGACCTGGACACAACAATGAAGAGCATCGCCCAACACTTCAAAGCGGCTGCTATAGGATGGATGCTGGCTGCATCTGCGATGGCGGCACACTCGGCAGACATCATCCGCATCGGCTCCACACCAGGCGTGACATCCGACGCTGTAGAGGCTGTGGCCACAGAAGCCCGTGCGCAAGGCCTGGAGGTGAAGCTGGTCGAGTTCACCGATTGGACATTGCCCAACGAGGCCGTGAACAACGCGAACATTGACCTGAACTTCTTCCAGCACCAGGCCTTCCTGAACAACGCCATCAAGGAACGGGGCTACGCCTTGCAACTGGTGGGCCTGGGCTTGCTGCAGAACATCGGCATTTACTCCAATCGCATCCAGCGGCTGCAGGACGTTCCCGAGGGGGCTAAGGTGTCGGTCGCCAACGACCCGGTGAACCAGGGCCGCGGCCTGCTCCTGCTGCAAAAGGCGGGCCTTATCAAGCTGCGCCAAGGGAATGCGGTAGGAGCCAGCGTGAACGATGTGGTGGAGAACCCGAAAAAACTGCGCTTTTACGAAATCGAAGGACCGCAACTCATTCACTCCCTTCAGGACGTGGATCTGGCAGTTGTCTGGCCGAGCTATTTCGTCAATGCCGGCAAAAAAGAACAGGCAAGCCGAGCCTTGCTGTATTCGGGTATCGATGAAACTTTCTATGCCATGGGCTTCGTTGCCCGCAAGGACCGTGCGCAAGATCCAAAGATAGCCCGCTTCATCAAACTGTTCCAGCAGTCCGCCAAGGTGCGCGAAGTGGTTTCCGCACGTTTCAACAACGACCCCAAGCTCTACACGCTGCCCTGGAAGACGCCATGACACTCATCGCCACTCCACATCCCCCCGCTGCGTGGCGCACCGCCTCCGGCTCCTCACCTGCGGCTGCCGCCCGCCACGCGCCCTACGGCCCGGCGCTGCAGGACACTGCTACGACCGACAGACAGGAGCCTGCCCAGTCACCCGCAGGCTCTGTGGTCTTCGAAGGTCTCAGCAAGGTGTATGCCTCTTCTGCAGGGCCTGTGGCTGCGCTGGACAGCATCAGTCTGAGCATCCCGGCAGGCAGCATCTTCGGCATCATCGGGCGCAGCGGGGCGGGCAAATCCAGCCTGCTGCGCACCATCAACCGGCTGGAATCCCCCACGACAGGACGTGTGCTAGTCGATGGCGTGGATATTGCCGGTCTGGATGACGAGGGGCTGGTAGCACTGCGCCGACGCATTGGCATGATCTTCCAGCACTTCAACCTGCTGGCCGCCAAGACGGTGTACGACAACGTGGCGCTGCCCTTGCGGGTAGCGGGCGTGCGTCCCGCCGAGGTACACCGCCGCGTCGAAGAACTTCTGGCCCTCGTGGGCCTGCAAGACAAGCACCGCACCTATCCGGCGCGCCTGTCGGGTGGACAAAAGCAGCGGGTAGGCATTGCGCGCGCGCTCGCCACCGGTCCGGAGATTCTGCTGTGCGATGAGGCGACCTCTGCACTGGATCCCGAGACCACGCACTCCATCCTTCAGCTGCTGCGTGACATCAACCGGCGGCTGGGCATCACCGTCATCCTCATCACCCATGAGATGAGCGTGATCCGTGAAATTGCTGACCAGGTGCTGGTGCTGGAGCAAGGGCGCATCGCCGAGCGGGGTGAGGTGTGGCGAGTGTTCGGCGCTCCCGAGCACGACGCTACCCGCGCCCTGCTGGCCCCCTTGCAGCACGGACTGCCAGACGAGTTACAGGCGCGCTTGCAGGCCGATCCGCCTGCCAGCGGTAATCCCCAGCGTGTGCTGAGGCTCGGCTACACAGGCGTGGCCGGGCTGGAGCCTGACTTTGCCCGCATCACCGCAGCGCTGCAGGGCCCTGTGCGCCTGCTGCATGGCGGTGTCGACCGTATTCGCGGCCATGCACAAGGTCGACTGATCGTGTCGCTGCCCGCAGGCGTGGCTCTCCCCAACGTTTCTTCTCTGGTGCAAGGCCCCGATGCCATTGCCCACTCCATCGAGGTAATCGGCTATGTCGCTGACGTTGAGCATCCCCTTTGAGCGCTACATCCAGGCCCTGACAGACACGCTCACCATGGTGGGCATATCCGCCAGCATCGCCTTCTTGGCAGGCATTCCACTGGCCATCCTGCTGATCGTGACTGCCCCAGGTGGCTTTCTGGCATCGCCGCGCATCCACCGCAGCGTGGGCAGTGTAGTCAACGGCTTCCGGGCGACACCCTTCATCGTTTTGCTGGTGGCATTGATCCCGTTCACGCGGCTGATCACCGGCACCACCATCGGCGTGTGGGCCGCCATCGTGCCGCTGGCGATCAGTGCTACACCGTTCTTTGCACGTATCGCCGAAGTAAGCCTTCGCGAGGTAGATCCAGGGCTGATCGAAGCCGCACAGGCCATGGGCTGCCGCAAGTGGCACATAATCTGGCATGTTTACCTGCCCGAGGCGCTGCCCGGAATCGTGGGTGGTTTCACCATCACCCTCGTCGCACTGATCAGCTCGTCTGCCATGGCTGGCGCTGTGGGGGCGGGAGGGCTGGGTGACCTGGCGATCCGCTACGGTTACCAGCGGTTTGACACTCAGGTCATGCTCATCGTCATTGCCGTATTGATCGCACTGGTGTCACTCGTACAGTTCACTGGTGACCGCTGGGTACGCTGGTTGCGCAGCCGGTAAATAAGACTCTCTGGGCAGAGCACATACCCCTCATCAAGACAAAGGCCGCTGAAACAAGCGGCCTTTTCTTATTGCCCAGAATAATTTTGAACCTATTTTGCCCTCAGCGCCCTAGAAGAAGCGCTATCATTTTAATAGCTAAATGCTTCCACGCAGGCCCCGCCATCATTGTCAACGCCCAACCTCGCCGGTCAGAACGCATGCGCACTCCGCAAGGCCTCAAGCACCTGCCCGCGCAGCAAACCTAGTGCCGTGTCATCGTGGTGGCGCGGGCGCGCAAGTGCATTCTCGATCACCCGCACAGGGGCACCGGCACGTGCCTCCAGCACCAGCACACGATCGCTCAGCACCAAAGCCTCATCCACATCGTGGGTGACCATCAACACCGTCAGGCCGTGACGCCGCACCACATCGGCCAGCAACTGCTGCAGGCGCACACGGGTGAAAGCATCGACTGCTGAAAACGGCTCATCCAACAGCAGCAAGCGGGGCCGCGTGAACAGCCCGCGAGCGATAGCAACACGCTGCGCCTGACCACCCGACAACTGCTTGGGCAAACGGTCTTCAAAACCTGCCAGGCCCACTTCCGCCAACAGCTCGCGTACCTGTGGGTGGCCGCGACCGGCCGCGCCTATATCGAACGCCACGTTCTCTGCCACGGTGAGCCAGGGAAACAGACGTGGCTCTTGAAAAATGAACCCGATGTCACGTGTAACGCCCTGCTGTAACTGGCCAGCCAGGTGAAGCTGACCGTCGTACTGTGCGTCCAGCCCCCCCACAATGCGCAGCAGCGTGCTCTTGCCGCAGCCGCTGGCACCCACCAGGCTCACCACCTCTCCGGCTGCAAGATCCAACTGCACATTCTGCAGCACGGGTTTGTCCGCGTAGGCCTTGCGGCGCACATGGAGCCGGAGCAAAGGGCGGTCGGCCACATCAGACTCTGTGGCGCTGGTGTATTCATGCAAAGCGGTCATGGCGTATCAACCTCGGGCAGCGGTATCGTAGGTGTCGCGCCATGCCAGCAGCCGCCGCTCCAGCCAGGCCATGCCAGTGTCGGTGACCTTGCCAAGGAGCGCCAGCAAGACGATAGCGGCCAGCACGATGTCCGCACGCCCCATTTCACGACCGTCCGTCAGCAGGTAACCCAGGCCACGTGTGGCAGCAATCAGCTCGGCCGCGACCATGAACATCCACGCCAGACTCAGCCCATTGCGCAGCCCTGTCAGTACCGCGGGCAGGGCTGCGGGCAGCAGCACGCGCCGTACCATGGCAACAGCTCCCAGGCGGTACATGCGGGCGGCCTCCACCAGCTTGCGGTCCACGTCACGAAAGCCCGAAGCCACCCCCATGTAGACCGGAAAAAAGGCGCCAATGGCGATGAGCGCAATCTTGGACGCTTCGTCAATGCCCAGCCACAGCAGCAGCAAGGGAACCCAGGCCAGCGAGGGGATGGCACGCAGCGCCTGGAAGGTGGGGTCGAGCAAGCCCTCGGCACGTCGCGACAAACCCACCAGCGCTCCAATCGCAATGGCGAGCACGGTGCCCAGTGCAAAGCCCGCCGCCACGCGCAGGCTGCTGGCAAGCATATGGCTTGCCAAGCCCTCTGCGCCAAAGCGGATCAGCGTCTGCACAATATCCGTCGGGGCAGGCAGCAGGTGCGGGCTGACCCAGCCAGCACGTACCGCCCCTTCCCAGATAGCCAGTACGGCGACTGGCAGGATCCACCCCGAGCCGATGCGCCAGCGGCGGCGCGCAGCGGGCGCCGCCACGGCGGGGGATGAATGGGCAATGTGGGGCAGCTCCTGCAGATTGACTGACATGGTTCAGGTGCCTCGTTGCGTCAAGCGGGTGCTGCGGCACCGGCAACGCCCGTCACCCCACGAGCGAACTGCGTGTCCACCAGATCGGTGACCACCTTGCTGAGCACCGTTCCGGGGCGCACCAGGCCTTCTGACAGCAGCAGCGGTGCAGCGCCCTGCAGTGCTGCGATGTGCTCTTGCGAGGGCTGTGAATTGGACAGATCGGTGCGCAGCTTGAGCTGTAGCAGCGCCACCTGCAGGCTGACCTTGGCTTCCTCGGCCAGGATCTTCGCGGCCTCGGTGGTGTTGGACAGGATCCAACGGCGGGCGCGCTCGTAACCGGCCAGCACCAGGCGGGTTTCAGCTGCGCGTTGCGCCAGGAACTCTTCGCGCACGTTCAAGAAGCCGTAGGTGTTGAACGCCACGTTGCGGTAGATGAGGCGCGAGCCCGCATCCAGCTCGCTGGCGGCCATCAAAGGGTCAAGCCCCGCCCAAGCGTCCACTCGGCCCTGCTCCAGAGCCGTCTTGCCGTCAGCGTGCTGCAGCGCGACGATCTCCACATCGTTGCGCTTCAAGCCCGCCACCTGCAGCGCACGCAGCAAGAAGAGGTACGGGTCCGTACCTTTGGTGGCAGCGACCTTCTTGCCTTTGAGTTCCTTCACCGACTGGATGGGCGAGTCCTTGCGTACCACCAACGCCGTCCACTCAGGGCGCGAGAAGATGTAAGGCGTGCGAATGGGATTGCCGTTGGCCTTGGATAACAGGGCGGCCAATCCGGCGGAAGAACCAATATCGATACTGCCCGCGTTGAGGTATTCCAGCGCACGGTTGCTGCCTGCACTGAAAACCCACTTCACTTCTGTGCCGTCCTTCTTGAAGGCCTCCTCCAACCAACCGAAGCGACGCAGCACCAGGCTGGAAGGGGAGTAGGTAGCGTAGTCGAGGCGCAACTCCTTGAGGGGCGCTGCGGCATGGGCAGTGCGCGAGCCGTATACGGCCAGGGGAAGTGCCAGTGCTGCGGCACTGGCCGACAGCAGAGAGCGTCGTTGCATGGTGAATGGTCCTGTGGCTACGGAAAGACGAATCAAGAGCGACTCACGAAATCCGGTGAGGCGACCTTGGCTAGGCGCTCCGGCTAGCCAAGCACAAGGAGTGCGGCACGTCGGGAGAGCGAAGCCAGAGGGCGTGCTGTCAGCCGCTTGAAGCGTCTAAGTATTGGTCGCAGGGTGCCATCGAACCAAGTACGTTATTCGTCTATTTTTATGCGCTACACGCACTAACCAGACCCAGCGCAAAGTGGGAGATTTAGCACTGTCGCTATAGAGAGATCCAAACCGAGCTCAAGGCTCCTGTAATTTCAAACGCCATCATCGGTGAACGCATAAGCACACACGAATTTCACATACCAAACCTGCCCATCGCTGTGCACACTCATGCCAGTTTCGGCACGCAGAGCGTCAGCTGCAACCTTCTTGCAGTACCTGCATTCAGATCTTTCCCCATCTCCAGTTTTGCCACTTTCAATCACCATGCCTCCAGCCGACATGCAACCGGATCACACAGCTGCTTCACCACATGCAATGGCCCAAGCGCTTGCAGACGAGTTTGCACAAACTGCCGCTGAGCGCGACCAGCGCGGCGGCACACCCAAGGCAGAGCGCGATGCACTGCGCTCCAGTGGCTTGCTAACACTGTCGATTCCAAAGACTTTGGGCGGACAGGGTGCTGACTGGGCAACGGTGCTGCAGACGGTACGTACCATCGCACAAGCCGACAGTTCGGTGGCACACGTATACGGTTTTCACCACCTGCTTCTGGCTACGGTGCAATTGTTTTCCAGACCAGACCAGTGGCAGCCCTGGCTGGAACAGACTGCACGCCAGCAATGGTTTTGGGGTAATGCCCTTAATCCGCTGGACACGCGCACTCTTGCGCGCCCCGTGGAGGATGGCTACGACTTCTCGGGCAGCAAGAGCTTTTGCTCCGGCGCTCTGGACTCTGAGATGTTGGTCATTTCTGGCACGGAGGAGCACACAGGAAAGTTGCTGATTGCAGCTATCCCCACTACGCGAGAAGGAATCACGCTGAGAGAAGACTGGAACTGCATGGGCCAGCGGCAGACTGACAGTGGCAGCGCACTCTTCAAAAACGTCCGGGTGGACGCAAGCGAGCTACTGCGCGACCCTGGGCCTCTGACCACGCCTCGCTCGTCGCTGCGGCCACTACTGGCGCAGCTGATTTTTGTGAACATCTTTCTCGGCTTGGCCGAAGGGGCCTTTGCGCAAGCGCGGCACTACACCCTTCATGAGTCTCGCCCATGGTTTCGCTCAAGTGCGGTGCGCGCCAGCGAAGATCCCTACATCCAGTCGCACTACGGTGAGTTTTTCGTAGGCCTGGAGAGCATTCGCCTGCTAGCTGCAAACGCCGCTGCAGTGTTTGATGCAGCCTGGTCTCAGGGCGACTCCCTTGACGCCCAAGGCAGAGGCCACGTGGCAGTGACTGTGGCGACGGCCAAGGTGGCGTCCACCCGAGTGGGGCTGGAATTGACCAGCAGACTGTTCGAGACGACTGGCGCACGCGCCACGCACGGTGCACTGCGGCTGGACCGCTTCTGGCGCAACCTGCGCACCCAGACATTGCACGATCCCGTGGACTACAAACTGCAAGAGTTGGGCGACTGGGCACTGCACGGCAAGGCACCGTCCCCGTCTTTCTATTCGTAAGCCCTTTGACAACCCGACGCCCCAACTCCTGCCCGGCGCCCAATGTTCACACTGACCTCCCCTGCCCCCACGTCAAATCCATGAGCACATCTCACTCGGTCCCATTTGTCACTGCAACCACACTTCGGGAGTGGCTCAACGATGGCGCAGAAATCGCACTACTGGATGTACGCGAAGCTGGCCAGTTTGGCGAAGGCCACCCATTTTTCGCGGTGCCCGCAGCCTACAGCTGTCTGGAGCTGGACGCTCCTTTACTCGTACCACGCCGCGACACCCGCACAGTGCTCGTGGACGCAGCCGACGGTGTATCAGAGCGCGCAGCGATACGACTAGCCCACCTGGGGTACACCCATGTACATGTATTGCAAGGCGGAGCGCCAGCTTGGGCAGCCGCTGGATACGTGCTCTTCAAAGGGGTGAATCTGCCCTCCAAGACCTTTGGCGAGTTGGTCGAGCGTGCCTATGGCACACCACATCTGTCCGCACAGGAATTGCAACGCAGGCAACACGCTGGTGAGCCTCTGGTGCTGCTGGATGGGCGCACCTTCACCGAGCACCGCAAGATGACCATCCCTGGAGCCACTTGCGTACCGAATGGCGAGCTGGCCGTACGATGGCATTCACTAGCCCCAGATCCAGGCACCCCTATCGTCATCCACTGCGCAGGACGTACACGCAGCATCATAGGCGCGCAGATCCTGCGCAGCTTGGGCGTTCCCAACCCGGTGCTTGCCTTGGAAAATGGCACGCAGGGCTGGGCGCTTGCAGGACAAGCTTTGGACCATGGTAGCGAGCGGCAAGATCGCGTGCCCCTCAACGTACGGTCTCAGGATCAGGCTGCGGCTGCACGTGTCGCAACGCAAGCGGGAATTCCGCAACTGAGCTCCACACAAGCCCAAGTGTGGATTGATGATCTTTCCCGCACTACCTATGTGCTTGATGTACGCAGCGCTGAGGAGTTTGCTGTTGGCACACTTCCCGGAGCACGTCATGCACCTGGCGGGCAACTGCTGCAGGCTACCGACCAGACCATTGGCGTACGCCACAGCCGTGTGCTGCTGCTGGACAGCGAAGCGGTTCGAGCACCGGTGATCGCAGCTTGGCTTTGGCGACTTGGCTACGAGACGGCCACAGTAGAAGGCGGCATCCATGCACCGTTGCGCTTGCCACAGTGCCATTGCACAAAGGCGCTGGCCCCGGACACGCCCCCCATTGCACCGCAAGACCTGAAAGCCTGGATCACTCGGCGAAAAGCACTGCTGGTGGATGTACGCCCTTCGCAGGAGTATCGTAAGCAGCATATAGCTGGGGCCATATGGTCCGTTCGCCCACGTATCGCGACAGATGTACAGGTTCACGCCCGCCCTGGCTCACCTGTCCTAGTCCTGGCACAAGACGCTGTCACTGCCGCGTTGGCTCTTCAAGAGCTGAGGGCAGGCACCGCATACTGGGCACTGGCAGCAGATGGGCTTGCTGCAGGTTTTCCCGTGGAGTCCACGCCCAACAGTCCGGATGACGCGTCTGCGATTGACTACCTGTTCTTCGTGCACGACCGTCACGACGGCAATCTGGATGCAGCACGGCGCTACCTCGAATGGGAAACCGGGTTGATTGCCCAGTGCCGGCCCGATGAACTGGCGGCGTTCCGTCTGCCCTATGAAGCCACCATCTGAATCAGTTGCAGGGCCCGATGGCGTCATTGACAACGACGGGTTGCTGGAAGTCTGCCCTATGAAGCCACCATCTGAATCAGTTGCAGGGGCCACAAGGTATCGCACCCATAACTCATATCGATACTCGAAAACATTGGTTGTTACAAACCGTGGTGCTGACCGAAGATCAAAACCCTTGTGATTTTTTTGTCTGAATTCAGTACCTCTATGCGCACCCATATTTCTGCTCTTGAACGCATCCTTATTTCTGGAGCTCTCGCACTCCTGTCTACTGGTTGGGCACACGCTGATGCCACTCTCGACAAGATCAAGCAACGCGGCAAGGTCACTATCGGGGTACTCGTCAGCGGAGGCCCCTTTGGCTCCATTGATCCGGCCAATCAACAGTTGGTCGGTTGGAATCCTGAATTGGCACGTGCAGTAGCCAAGGGGCTGGGCGTTGAGGCGGATCTGGTACAAGTGCAAACTGCCACGCGAGTACAGTTCCTGCAGTCGGGCAAGGTAGATCTCCTGATCGCATCGATGGAGCTGAACCCCGACCGCGCTGAAACCTTGGGATACGCGCCCACACCGTTTTACCGGGTCGGCGGCACTGCGGCTGTTCGCAAGGACAGCGGCATTGCCAAGTGGGAGGACTTGCGCGGCAAGACCGTCTGCGTTTCACAGGGCAGCAGCTTCGCCAAGCCACTGGCCAACGACTACGGGGCGCAAGTCCAAGGTTTCAAGAGCTCCGCTGAATCGCTGTTGGCGCTCAAAGGTGGTACCTGCGTGGCTGCGGTGCACGACAGCACGCTGATCCACCCCCTGCTGCGCAGCAACCCGGAGTGGACCCAATACAGCGCCCCCATCACCGTCGAACTTTTGCCCGCCCCTTCGGTGGTTTGGACCCGCAAGGGTGAGGCAGACACCATTGCTGCCGTAGACAAAGTGGTTCAAGAGTGGCACCGCTCTGGCTGGCTCATCGCCACAGAAAAGCGCTTAGGTATTGAACCACCCAACCCAGTACTGTCTGAACTGCAAGCCAAGCTCAAGACCATTCGCTAATTTCCGGGCCTGTACATGCTGCTCCCGGATGGTCTGCTTTTAGCCTCCAGTACTGAACGCTCGGTGAGGAAAGACCGGCAGGTGATCCGCTCCAGCACCGACCTGACGAAGTGCCTGCTGGAAGCCGAAGGTATCGCCGTCGTGGATGATTCACCGGATGACCTCTCGCCCTTCTTATTCACCTCCACTACAGCCAGCGATGCCGCTTTGCCAAAGGCCAAGTCCCGCATTGCCCGCGCCGTGGCAACCCTGCCCACACGCGGTGCAAACCCTGCCTCCATAATGAAAACTGAGGCAGCAGCATGAGCAACGCCCATCTGCTGACCCAGGGTGTTGATGCACTTAAAGGCATAGGCCTGAACTACGCGTTCGTCCTCGACCCTGCCGAGCGCCAGGCCTTTGTGCGTGGCCTGGGCGTCACGGTGCAACTGGCGCTGCTTACCATCCCCGGCAGCCTTCTGGCGGGCGTTGTTATGGCAGCCTTCCTGACCTCAGAGCGCACATGGCTGGCCAGACCTGCGCGTGCGTTTGTGGAGATTACGCGCAACACCCCGACGTTGGTGCAGCTGTATTGCGCTTTCCTGGTGCTCAACATGCTCATTACCGAGCAATTGCGCGATTGGGGTGGTGGCGCCAATCCTTTGACTCCCTTTGTATGGGTCGTGGTGGTGGTCTCGCTGCACAAGGGGGTTTTCCACGCTGAAGCTCTGCGAGCGGGCATTGAGGCGGTGCCTTCCACCACACTGGAGGCGGCTCGCTCGCTGGGCTTTTCACAGCGTCAGCTACTCACGCGTGTGCAAATGCCACTGGCCGTGCGGTTTGCTCTGCCATCGCTGGTGAACAACTTGGTGGATCTGGTGAAGATGACTGCCGTCGCCTCGGCGATCGCTGTGGGCGACGTGACCTACGAGTCCATCATGATCTGGTCGCAACGCGACAACGTGCTGGAGCTGCTGCTTCTGATCCTGCTCTGGTTCTGCCTGCTGACCTGGCTCGTCAGCTTGGCAGGTCGCTGGCTGGAACACCGTCTGAGGATGCCCGGTTATGGCCAATGATGCATTTTTGAACCCGCAGCCGGCCATCATTCCGCCATCCAATCTGCGGTGGCAATGGGCTCGTAACGCCTGGCTGCTCTGGGCGCTGGCGCTGCTGATCCTAGTATGCGCGTGGAGTGCCACCGACACCACGCCCCGGGCTATCGGCCACCTGTGGAACTGGCTGCCTGCACTGCTACGTGGGCTGGCGGTAAACATCCAGATCAGTGTGCTAGCGGTGGCATTAGGGACCGTGGTGGGCTTGGTCGTGGGGGCCTTATCGCTTTCGCCAGTACATGCGTTGCGGGTAATCATCCGCTGCTACGTGCAGGTCTTCCGCAACGCGCCTATTCTTGTTCTCATTTATTTCACGACCTACGTGTTCCCGTTTGAGGTGCATCTGGTGTCCTGGACGTTCCCTTTTCCGGACTGGGTGAAAGTGGTGCTCGGCTTGGCGCTACCCACCAGTGCCAATGTGGCAGAGATCTTCCGCGGTGCAATCCAATCCATCCCCAGTGCGCAATGGGAAGCTGCGCAGTCACTGGCTTTCCGCCGCAGTCAGATATTCCGGCTGGTAGTGCTCCCTCAGTGTGTACGCCGCATGCTTCCTCCGTGGATGAACCTGTACGCGAGCATCACCATGAGTACGTCTCTGGCGTCACTAGTAGGGGTACACGACGTGGTGGATACCGCCCAGATTGCCAGCAACACCGTCGCCCGTACGGACTTCACCATCCTCGTCTATTTCACGCTGCTGTTGTTGTTCTTTGCCTACTGCTACCCCATTGCTCGCGCCACACGCGCCCTGGAGAAACGCCATGAACGCCACTGACGCCTTTCTCTCCCCGCTCGTCACTACACCAAACGCCAATCCTGCGCTGGTGCATCTCAGCAACGTGCACCTCTCGTTTGGTGCCAACGAAGTGCTCAAGGGCATCGATGTGCAGGTGCGCCGAGGTGAGGCGGTATCCGTCATCGGTCCCTCAGGCTCTGGCAAATCCACCATCTTGCGTTGCATTACAGGTCTTTTACGGCCCCAACAGGGTGAAATTCGAGTGGGCGACACTCGGGTCGACACGCTAAGAACCGAGGCCGAGCTGATCGCACTGCGCAAACGCGTCGGGTTTGTATTTCAGCAGTACAACCTGTTCCCCCACCTCACCGTGCTGGAAAACCTGGTCATTGCGCCTACCCGTGTGGTGGGACGTGATCGCAGCAGCGCGGTCCAAGAGGCCCGCGCGTTGCTGGAGAAGGTGCGGCTGGCACACAAGGAGAACGCCTACCCCGGCGAACTGTCAGGAGGTCAACAACAGCGTGTGGCCATTGCCCGTGCTCTGGCCATGCGTCCCGAGCTGATTCTGTTTGACGAGGTGACCTCCGCACTAGACCCCGAGACTGTGGGCGAAGTTCTCACGGTGATCCGCGATCTGGTCAAAGACGGTATGACCTGCATGCTGGTCACGCACGAAATGCGTTTTGCAGAGGAAGTGAGCGATCAGGTCTATTTCACAGAGGCTGGCCGCATCGTCGAGCACGGCCCTGCGAGCCAGATTTTTGGCAGCCCTCGTAGTGATCGAACCCGTGAGTTTCTGCAGCGGGCATTGGGTGAAGGCAACCGCCCACGCACCGTAGTGTCAACGCCCCCCCTCGCATTCAATCAACTTCGCTTTGCCCTTTAAGGGCCTGCTCCAAAACCCATTCCCAAGGAGTCCACATCCATGACCACACCCTCCACGCCAATTGCCAAAGAACGCCGCCAGGCTGTTGACGCCGCCCTGGCAGATGTGCGGAGCCTCACAGCACGCGGCTTACCCGATCGCGCTACTCTGGCCTCCATCACTGCACGCCTAGAACAATTAGCTACACAAAAGGCTCTCTTCAGCCGGACCGACTTCCCTCCACCCGCCGAAACACAGGGCGTGGGCGCGTCCACCCGCTACCGGCTCAACCCCGATGACGGGGACGGGGGCTTGGCCCTTTACCTGAACTCCATCAACCCTGGCAAGACCACAGCACCACACAACCATACAACCTGGGCCGTGATCGTGGCGGTGGAAGGTCAGGAGGTCAACCGAATCTACGAACGCACGGATGACCGCAGCAACCCCAGCCGCGCTCAAATTCACTTGGCCCGCGAGTTCACGGTGCAGCCCGGTGCACCTATTGCGTTCCTGCCCGACGACATTCACAGCATTTCCGTCGTGGGCGCGGAGCCCACACTGCACTTTCACCTGTATGGGCAGCCACTGGAAACATTGACGGGCCGCGTCGCCATTGACCCCGACACCGGCGAAGTGACAAACTACAACGCGGCCTACTTCCGCCCCAGCGAGGCCGTGGCATGAGCGCAGCCAACGCCACCCTGGGCGCCGCCACCCGATTGCTGCACGCTGGCGCACCGGCACTACGCGGTGGCTCCGGCCCTGTGAATGTGCCCGTCGTGCGCACCAGCACGGTACGATTTGAGAATACCACCGCTTACGCTGACCACCACCATCGCCGCTTGGCAGGCGAGCGAGTGGCATCGTATGGACGCCATGGTCTGGAGACCCATCGGGCCCTGGAAGACGCGATGACTGCGCTAGAGGGCGGCCATCGGGCTTTCCTTGCCCCGTCAGGCCTGGCTGCCATCACCCTGGTGCTGTTGGCACTGCTCTCGCCTGGCGACCACGCCTTGGTGGCCGACAGCGTCTACGCCCCAGTGCGCCGCGTGGACGCTACGCTGCTGCAGCGCCTGAGCATCACGCTGGAGTACTTCTCGCCTTCACAAGATGACCTGGCTACCAAGATCCGTGCCAACACCAAGCTGGTCTATGTGGAGTCGCCCAGCTCCCTAATCTATGAGGTGCTAGACCTGCCTGCCATCGCCGCGGTCGCGCGCGCACGTGGCATCCCGGTGGTCGCCGACAACACCTGGAGCGGCGGCTGGTTCTACAAGCCGTTGACATTGGGAGCCAACATCTCCATCCAGGCAGCCACCAAATACATTGCGGGGCATTCTGATGTGATGCAGGGCATCGTCGTCACAGAATCGCAGGAGTTCACAGAGAAGGTGACCTCTGCCTACGAAGCGCTGGGGCTGAGCATAGGTGCCGACGATGCCTATCTGGCACTGCGCGGCATGCGCACCTTGCCCGTGCGGCTGGCACAGCACCAGCGCAACGCAACCCTTGTGGCACAGTGGCTGCAGGATCAGTCACAGGTGGGCCGCGTGTTCTACCCCGCACTGCCGTCCGACCCAGGCCATGCCCTTTGGAAGCGTGACTTCAGTGGTGCCAGCGGCCTGGTGTCGTTCGCTTTCGCGGAGGGTACTGATGCACATGCAGCGGATGCGTTTGTCGACGCGCTGCAGCACTTTGGGATTGGGGCCTCATGGGGTGGCTATGAAAGCCTGGCCTTGGCAGCCCAGCCCGAGCGTCTGCGCGAGCACAGCGCTTGGCAGCGACCCGAACCCGTGGTGCGCCTGCACATTGGCCTTGAAGACCCCGCAGATTTGGTCGCGGATCTGGAGCAGGCCTTTGAGCATGTGCACTCAGTCAGGCAGCGCGCAGTTGCTTAGGAATAACTCCTGAATCAATAGCTGCTAGCGCTCACCTGTAAAGTGCTAGCAGCCATTTATATTCCCAAAACAGCGTGTACAGGGTTCAGGGCAGCTTTCACCACAGGTGTCCACCGAAGGATCGCCAGCGCATGGCCCGCCCCGCCCAAGCTAGGCCAAAGTTTACGCGCCTGCGGCTGGCAGCAAATGGATTCCCGTGTGGCCCTCGCGCGCCAGTTGTTCGACCAAACCCAGCTCCCAGCCCAGGTACTGGTGAAATCCGGCATTGCGTTGCTCCACATCTTGGTGGGCATAGGGGCTGTACCAGTGGTCGTCATCGCCAGTCAAGACGCCTTCGCTTCCCTGCTGCACGGGCAACCCCGCCGTCGCCCACCCCGCTGTTCCTCCAATGATGGAACGAACCTCACGACCCGTGCGCGCTGCCAGCTCTGCCGCAACCGACCGGGCCAAAATGCCATCCGGAGATGTGAGCAGCACAATTTGATCCGTCGATAGTTCATTCACAAAGGCGGGTAGCCGGTCCGGGACGGAAAAACGAGCGCCCGGTATGTGGGCTTTCTCGTAGGACGCCCTGCGGTCTACGTCAAACACCACTGCCAGGCCTTCGCGCACCAGGGTATCTGCCTGGGAAGGGGCGACCTGCCCTGCAGGCGCAAACGACGTCAGCACGCGTACAGGCTCTGGACCCGTCTCCAGCGCAGCCAATGGCGGCGGCGTGTACACGAATGCCTCCCAACCAAGCTGAGCCAACCACGCACCTGTGGTCAGCGCCCGCACGCCATCCCAATCGGCGAGAACAATGCGTGCACCTCGCGTGGCAGCGTATTCGTCAGTGGCCTGCACCAACTGGCCGCCCGGCGCCCAACGCCAGCCGGGCAGGTGACCAGCCTCATACTCTGCTTGGGTGCGTACGTCGAAGCGATACAGAGTGCGCTCCGGGGTATCGCGCTCCCACTGCGTCAGTTCAACGGAGCTTACGCGCCGCACCCCTGCACGTTGGGCAACTTGCTTTGCACGCTCACGTGCGTCTGCCAGAGTCGCAACTGATGGCTCGGGCAAGGGGGTAGTACGACCGTGGGCCAAGGTGCGGCCCGTGAGGAGCCAGTCCATGGTGCCGTTGCGCAAAGAGGCCACACGATTGGGAATGCCTGCATCGATCAAGGTCTGCGCACCCACAATGCTGCGGGTGCGCCCGGCACAGTTCACCACGACGAACGTGTCCGGGTCGGGTGCAATCTCAGCAATCCGGTAAACCAGCTCAGCTCCCGGCAGACTGTGCGCAAAAGGAAGGCTGAAGGCCGCAAACTCCTCTGGGGTGCGACTATCTACCACCACGATGTTCTCTCCCCGCTCTACGCGATCGTGCAGCTCCTGCGAAGTGATCCACGGCGTGTGTTTCTCATGTTCGATCACTTCGCCAAAGGCCTTGCTGGGCACATTGGTACCGCTGAAGATTTCATACCCGGCAGCCTCCCAGCCATTCGTCCCCCCCGCCAGCACCGATACGTTGCGCCAGCCCAGGCGCACCAGCTTGGCAGCGGCCTCATGGGCCAAGCTGGCATCACCGTCGACCAGCACGACACGGGTGCCTTGGCGCGGCACGAGGCGGTCAATCAGCAGTTCCAGACGCCACAGCGGCGCAGAGGCTGCAAACAGAATATGGCGGTGCGCGAACACTCCGGTTTCGCGCACATCCAGCACCGCAATTTCTTCACCATCTTGCAATCCAGCCTTCAGTGCCTGGGCGGTAATCAAGGGATGCTGAATGGACTTGGGAGGTGCAAAGGTACGGTATGTGCCGCCTGCGGTGCTCTCGAATACCACACGCCGAGGCATGCGATCCAGCCCGCGGCCATAAAAATGCAAATGCAAGCCAGTGACATTCCCAACCAGTTCAATTGTGTGGACATCCGTGGGAGAAAGCACGACAGATACCCCAGCCTCCACATCCACGGTCTTGTCCAAAATGAGGGCATCACGTGCAGCATCTGCAGTGGCTTCACGGCGGTAGAAGACATTGCGCTCTACACCGGCGATGCCTGCAATCATGGCCCAGGTGGTGTGATCATGCGGCGGCTGTGCTTTGCCCGGCAGACCCGCAGACACATAGAGGGCATAGCGCCCACCCAGATCCTCACTGAGACGATACACCTGCGCCGGGTTGTCAGCCGATACAGGAAAGTGTTCCGCCGGAAAAAGTTCGCGCTGCAAACCCAGTTGCTCCAGAGCCTGCGCTACGGCCTTGAGTGCTTCGGGAGAGGCTGCCTCGGGATCTGGAAGCAGGCGGTGCGCTGTAGCGATAAATGCCGACACAGCAGCCGCACGGCGGCTCGCAACATCGCTACCGCTGAATTCAAGGGGAATATGGGGATGGGTCACAGAAGGACTTCAGAGAATGGAAAGCTCTCACCATAGAAATGCGCCCAGACCGTGGCTACAAATCAATTCAACTATCCATATTCAGTAGTCAACTTTGCACGACAAGCGCCTATGCATATCCGGAAAACTTCGTTCGCAAACCTGTCGCACCTCTCCAGACTTGTGGATCATCTTTATTGCTATCGCCATCATGATCCTCACTCCGCATGTTTTGAGACGCCGCACCATCATTGCTCTTGCGCTCACCGGGCTCACTTTCTCAACGAGCCAAAACGCGGCAACTGACCCAGCCGCACAGTTCCCCATCAAGCCCGTACGCATCATCGTTCCAGTGGCGCCAGGCGGCAGCGCTGACAAGCTGACGCGCACGCTGGCCGAAAAGCTGTCAGCGCTCTGGGGGCAGAGTGTCATTGTGGAGAACATCGCCGGTGCAAGCGGCACGATTGGGGCATCCAAAGTGGCCAAAGCCTCACCTGATGGCTACACGCTATTGCAGCAAGGCGAAGGTCTCACTCTCAACAGCCTCTTGTTCCGCGAGTTACCCTACGACCCACAAAAGAGCTTCACCCCCATCATCAAGGCTGTGGTGAACCCACAGATTCTGGTAGTGCACCCAGGCACCGGCATCAAAAGCCTGAGTGACTACCTTGCACGTGCCAAGGCTCAGCCTGAAAGCATCAGTTTAGGGTTACCCGGCAATGGAGGCATCGCGCACGTAGCACATGAGATCCTTGCGCAGGAGACAGGGGCCCGGGTGAACTACATCCCCTACCCAGGTGGAGGCCCAGCCACAGTGGATGTGGTGGCCGGCCACACACAAGCCACCTTGATCACGCTGGCCGCGGTAACGGAGCATGTGCGTGCAGGTCGCCTTCGCGCGCTGGCGGTCACGACCAGCTACCGATCACCAGCCTTGCCAGACGTACCGACTGTGGCCGAAGCCGGTAAGCTTCCGGGCTTTTCCGTGGAAAGCTGGCAAGGCTATTTCGCCCCAGCCGGTACTCCACCTGCGATCGTGGCCAAGATCAATCGAGACATCCAGTCCCTGCTGAATACACCAGAGGTGCGTACGCAACTAGAGGCGCAGGGCTTCAAAGTCGCAGGAGGCAGCCCTTCCGATCTGGCATCCAGCCTGGAGAAGGAGCACCCTCGCTATGCACAGGTCATCAAGCTGGCAGGTCTATCACTGCGGTGAAACTGTGGGGCTGCGCTCAGGTGCATGCAAACGAGTTGAGCTGGCGGCCAAGTACATGTTGGTCTAGAGTTAACAATCCAGCGGTTTCAGGAACTGATCGCAAATCCAGAGCAGAGAGGTTTGCGAGCAGTTCAACCTGCTTGTTGCGGACATCACCAGCTGGAATAGGAAACGATCAGTCTGTGTAGGAAAAGCCCCGCAGAGCGCTTCAAGCGCATGAATCGACCTCTGCGGTAGCACCCCACCTAAACCAGCCTCCAAACAGTACTCCCAGTAACTGCTGAATAAAGCAGCGGCTTTCCCCTTCTTCCAAGAACATACTGAGCTCGAAGCGAGGTAATCAGCCACCCACCAGACCCCCTGCCTCGCTACGCTAGTGCATGCTGGCAAAGCTGCCAACGAACGGGATGGTCGCCGCAGTTTTCGAGTGCTACGGGCCACTCGATCGACGTTGTGAAGCCAGTCTGGACACCACCCCTACCAGCCGGTCAATCTCGTCAAAGGTGTTGTAGAACGCCAGTGACGGCCGCACCGTGGTCTCTACCCCAAAGCGGCGCAGGATGGGCTGCGCACAGTGGTGGCCCGTGCGCACGGCAATGCCCTCTTCGTTCAGCGCCTTGCCCACTTCTTCAGTGGTGTAGCCCGCCAGCACAAACGACATCACGCTGGCCTTGTGGGCCGCCGTGCCAATCAGCCGCACGCCCCGGATGGCGCCCAGGTGCTGCATGCCGTATTCGAGCAGCTCGTGCTCGTAGCGGGCAATGTTTTCAATGCCCACGCGGTTCACGTAGTCGATGGCCGCGCCCAGGCCCACAGCGTCGGCAATGTTGCCGGTGCCCGCCTCGAACTTGTTGGGGATGGGCTGGAACACCGTCTTCTCAAACGTGACATCGGCAATCATGTTGCCGCCGCCCTGCCAAGGGGGCATGTCTTCGAGCACCTCGCGCTTACCCCACACCACGCCAATGCCAGTGGGCCCGAAGACCTTGTGGCCCGAGAAGACAAAGAAGTCCGCGCCCAGGTCCTGCACGTCCACCCGCATGTGCGAGATGGACTGCGCGCCATCGACCAGCGCCTTGGCGCCCGCCCGGTGGGCCATGGCCACGATCTCTTTGACTGGCACCACCGTGCCCAGCGCGTTCGACACCTGCGTGACGGACACGATTTTGGTGCGGCTGTTCAGCAGCTTCTGGTACTCGTCCAGCAGCACCTGGCCCGAGTCGTCCACCGGGATCACCCGCAGCTTGGCCCCCTTGGCCGCGGCCAGTTGCTGCCAGGGCACGATGTTGGCGTGGTGCTCGAGATTGCTGACGATGATCTCGTCGCCTTCACCAATGTGCTGCGCGCCCCAGCTCTTGGCCACCAGATTGATGGCCTCGGTGGTGCCGCGCACAAAGATCACCTCGTTCACATCCGGCGCATTGATGAAGTGCTTCACCCGTTGGCGGGCACCTTCGTAGGCATCCGTGGCGCGGGCCGCCAGCTCGTGCGCAGCGCGGTGGATGTTCGAGTTTTCGTGCTCGTAGAAGTAGCTGATGCGGTCGATGACCGCCTTGGGCTTGTGCGTGGTGGCCGCGTTGTCAAACCACACCAGTGGCCGCCCGTTCACGCGCTCGGACAGCACCGGAAAGTCGCGGCGGATGGCGTGCACATCAAACGCCGGGTGCGCGCTGCCCGCCACCGCAGGCACGGCCCCCGCCCGCTGCGCCGCAGGGTGGCCCGGGGTGGTGTAGCCGCCCGGCAGCACCACGGCGTTGGCAAAGTAGAACTGCGGCTCGGCCGATGGCACCGTGCTGGGCACGCCCGGGCCTGCCGTGGGCGATGTGACCTGGGGCACATGGGCTGCGTCAAACGACTGGAACGGCAGGCGCGACAGGGCATCAAGCCCATCCGCACCACCCACCCCACCGGGCGCTGACTGCGCCACCGCGCCGGATGGGCGCTCGCCCACAAAGTAGTACGGCGCAGAGGCACCAGAAGGTACGGAAGGCAGGGAAGCCACCGGCACCACACCCAGCACCCCCGAGCCCAGGCGCGGCTCGTAGGCAGGCAAGGTGCTGACCACGGTATCAGGCACACCGTTGCCTGCAGAGGCATGCGGCACCAGCGCAGGGGCACGGTGCGCCAGCGACAGCACCGGCGTGGGCGACGCAGGCAGCAGGTTGCTGCCCGGAATCTGCCCTTGCGGGATGGGCGTGCCCGGCACCGAAGGGCCCAGCCCGGCCGGGCTGGCCAGGGGTGAGCCGGCAGGGGCCAGGTTCACCGGGGCCTGCACGCCGGGCGGAAAGCCCGCTGTAGCAGGTCGCGGCAGGGCAGAGGCTGCGCCAGACAAGTCAGGCGACTCGCCCGGCAGGGCCGCAAACAGGGCCGATGCCATGCGGGCCAGCGCCGCCGTGTCCAGCGGCGACTGAGGCGCAACCCCCGACGGGAGCGAGGAAGTGTGAGAGAGGTTCGTCACCGCGCGGCCACCTTATTTGTAGGTGTCTGGGTAGTCGTGGTACTTGTTGATCTCCACATCGTCCAGCACGGCCAGCGCGTCGGGCGTGAGCACCGCCAGCGAGCAGTACAGCGAGATCAGGTACGACGCAATCGCATGGTTGTTGATGCCCATGAAGCGCACCGACAGGCCTGGGCTTTGCTCGCCCGGCAGGCCCGGCTGGTACAGGCCCACCACGCCCTGGCGCTTGTCGCCCACGCGCAGCAGCAAGATCTTGCTCTTGCCATCGGCCACCGGCACTTTGTCCGAAGGGATCAGCGGCACGCCGCGCCAGGTGATGAACTGCGAGCCAAACAGGCTCACCGTGGGCGGTGGCGTGCCACGGCGCGTGGCTTCGCGGCCAAAGGCGGCAATCGCCAGCGGGTGGGCCAGGAAGAAGGCGGGCTCCTTCCACACCTTGGTCAGCAGCTCGTCCAGGTCGTCGGGCGTGGGAGCACCGGTCAGCGGGAAGATGCGCTGCTCGTCCGTCACCTGCGCCAACAGGCCGTAGTCGGCGTTGTTGATCAGCTCGCTTTCCTGGTTCTCTTTGATGGTCTCGATGGTCAGGCGCAGCTGCTCTTTGACCTGGTCGTGCGGGCTGCTGTACAGGTCAGAGATGCGGGTGTGCACGTCCAGCACCGTGCTCACGGCGTTCAGGAAGTACTCGCGGGGGTTCTCTTCGTAATCGACGAAGGTGCGCGGCAGCTGGTTTTCCTTCTCTTTGGCGGTGCAGGCTACCTTGATGGCCTCGGGGTTCTTGACCTGGTTGAGGCGGTAAATGCCCGCCTCCACCGGCACCCACTGCAGCAGGTGCGTGAGCCAGCGCGGCGAGATGGTGGAAAGCTGGGGTGCCGTTTTGGTTGCGTTGGCGAGTTGCCGTGCGCCGAGATCGCTGAGTGCGGTGGTTCCGCCCACTGTTGCCGACATGTGAATACTCCGTCAGGTTGAAAACAAACAAGAAAAAAACTGAAAAAATCAGAAACCCTGCCAGCCCATGCAGCCCCCGTAGAAGGAGGGTGCTTAAAGGCCAGCCAGTCACTGCTGCAGTGTCAAAGTTCCAGCGCCCCGCCTCAACAGGCTATAGCCGCCAACTGCAGGCCGCGCACCAGTTGCCGCTGGTGCACCGATTCACCGCGAGTGACCAGCACCGAGGGCGCCACACCCAGCGCGCTGGCCAGCTTCTCGACGGTGTGCAGCGAGGCGATGACGCTGCCGCGCTCGATCTCGCCCACGTACGAGCGGTTGAGGTCCGACTGCTCGGCCAGCCGCTCTTGCGACCAGCCCTGCGCCTCACGCGACTGGCGCACCGCAATGCCAAAGCCTTTGACAAGCGTGGTCACAGCGACACCTCGGACAGGATGGATGGAAAGTGCCCCGACGCCTGCGCGCTGGCCTGCGTGACATGGCCGCCCGCAGGCACGTCGTGCGTGACCCACACGTTGCCGCCAATCACCGCCCCCTTGCCCAGCGTGATGCTGCCCAAAATGGTGGCGCCCGCGTAGATGACCACGTCGTCCTGCACCAGCGGGTGGCGCGGCAGGCCTTTTTGCAGCACGCCATCGGCATCGGTCGGAAAGCGCTTGGCCCCCAGCGTCACGGCCTGGTACAGGCGCACCCGTTTGCCAATCACCGCCGTCTCGCCAATCACCACGCCCGTGCCGTGGTCGATGAAAAAGCCAGCGCCAATCTGCGCGCCGGGGTGGATGTCAATGCCCGTCTGGCTGTGCGCCAGCTCTGAGACGATGCGCGCCAGCAGCGGCAGGCCCAGCAGGTACAGGCGGTGCGCAATGCGGTGGTGAATCATGGCCAGCACGCCGGGGTAGCACAGCAGCACCTCATCCACACTGCCCGCCGCCGGGTCGCCTTGGTAGGCGGCCAGCACATCGCTGTCGAGCAGGCGGCGGATGTCAGGCAGCGACTGGGCCAGATCCTGCGCGGCTTTCAGTGCCAAAAGCTCCACGTCCTGCGGGTCACGCGGGCGGTGGCGGTGGGTGTATTTCAGCTCCAGCACCATCTGCGCATGCAGGGTGTGCAGGGCGGCGTCCAGCGTGTGGGCCACGTAGAAGTCTTCGCTCTCCTGACGCAGGTCGGGCGGGCCCAGCCGCATAGGAAAGAGCGCGCCCTTGAGCTGCTCCACCACATGCGCCAGCGCATCGCGCGACGGAAATTCGCGCCCGCCGGGCTCCTGGGATCGCTTTTGCGCATCGCGCCATTCGCGGCGCACGCCGTGCAGCGACTGCACGATCTGTTCAATGTCAAAAATGGCCATGGCTTGGTCCTCGTTGCAACCCGTCAGTCCTGCACCCAGGGCAGGCCATGAAAGCGCCATCCATCGCTGCCGCCCCGGTGCAGATGCGCGTCGATTTCGCCCTCAAAGCCTTCCAGCACATTGAAGACATGGGTAAACCCTGCAGCCGCCGCCGCTTCAGCCGCCAGCACCGAGCGCTTGCCGCTGCGGCACAGCAGCAGCACCACAGCGTCCTTGCCGCCGTCCTTGGCCAGCTTGGCCTCCAGTTCGCGCACGAAGCGCGGGTTGCGCACCAGCGATGTGCCAGTGGCCCAGGCTACGTGCAGGCTGCCCGGCACGTGGCCGACAAACTTGCGCTCTTCGGTCGAGCGCACATCCACCAGCAAGGCCCGATTGGCCTGCACCAGTTGCCAAGCCAGTGCGGGCGGCACGCCCCCGGCATAGGTCAGGCCCTGGGCCCGGGCAGCGGTGTGAATGGCTTGCAGTTCAGGAGCAAGGGCTTGGGTATCCAATGCAGCGGTCATGGGAAGGGCTTTCAATCAAAACAGGCCCTAGCGCTTACACAGAAAGCGCTAGCAGCTATTTATTTCATAGCAATGAGTGAATGAGGCAATTCAATACGGTACATCGCCCAGAACGGTGGCGCGGTGCATCACGCGGCGGTGGGGCAGGTAGTCCACCGTGGCGTAGTGCTGGGTCAGGCGGTTGTCCCAGAAGGCCAGGTCGTATTGCTTCCAGCGCCAGCGCACGGTGAATTCGGGCTTGGCGATGTGCGCCCGCAAGAAGGCCAGGATCGCGTCGCTCTCCTTCTTGTCCAGCTCCACGATGCGGCTGGTAAATCCTTCGTTGACGAACAGGCCGCGCTTGCCGCTAACAGGGTGAGTGCGCACCACGGGGTGCGCAATGTCGGGGTACTTGGCCACGGCGCTCTCCCACACCTTGCGCTCCTCGGGCGTGCGGGCATAGCGCCAGGCGGGGAAGGACTGCACAAAGCTGTGCTCGGCATGCAGCGGGTCAAGCAACTTGCGCAGCGGCTCTGACAGCGCCTCATACGCCGCAATGCCGCTGGCCCACAGCGTGTCGCCCCCCGATGGCGGCAGGTGCCGCGCCGACAGCAACGCGCCCATGGGCGGCTTGTCGATAAAGGTCACATCGGTGTGCCAGTTGTCGTTGTCGGGCAGGTTGTTGACATCGGTGTCCAGCACAATGATTTCCACCGCATCCGGGTGCGTGGGGTACACCGGGTGGATGTGCAGCTCACCAAAGCGCCGCGCCAGGTCGCGCTGCTGCACGGGGGTGACGGGCTGGTTCTCAAAGAACAGCACATGGTGCTGGATCAGCCCGGCCAGCAGCGCATCGCGCTGGGCGTCGCTCACGGGCTGGGTCAGGTCAATGCCGGTGACAAGGGCGCCAATGGCGGGGCCCAGGGCTTGGATGTGCAAGGTCATGGTGGCGGCAAATGCAGTAGGTGGCACAAGGCGGTGAAAGATGGCTAAAGGCGTCTGAAAGTGGCCTCAAGCATCCCGCCAACCCGGCGGCGCACCAAGCTCGTTATTTGCATTTGCTATGTTGATTTCCTTCCATATCAACTTATTCATCTAAACATAGGATTTCCGTGACACCCCTGCACCGCAGGGCTCCCCACCTGGATCGACCCTGATCACCGACACGGAAACCGCACTATGAAATTCTGGAAACCCTTTGCCCTCGCCGCCGCAGGCACCCTCGCCCTGTCCAGCGCCTTCAGCGCCCTGGCCGCTGACAAGAAAGTGGTGGTGGGCTACCAGACCGACGCCCTGCCCTCGGCCGTGGCCATTGCCAATGGCGACTTCGCCAAGACCACGGGCTACCAGATCGACTTTCGCAAGTTCAACTCGGGCGCCGACGTGGTGGCCGCCATTGCCTCGGGCGATGTGCAGGTGGGCTATGTGGGCTCCAGCCCCTACGCTGCGGCCTCTTCTCGGGGGCTGGACATCCAGGGCTTTTATCTGGCCTCTATCTCGGGCACAGACGAGGCCCTGGTGGTGCGCAATGGCTCGGGCATCAAGAGCGTGAGCGACCTCAAGGGCAAGCGCCTGGCCGCTGCACCCGTGTCCACCGACCACTACCAATTGCTGGCCCTCATCAAACACCAGGGCCTCACTGAAAAAGACGTGACAGTGCTGGCCATCCCGCAGCCCGAAATCGTGGCCGCCTACAACCGGGGCGACATCGACGGCGGCTTTGTGTGGGACCCGGCACTGACCGAACTCAAAAAGAACGGCGCCGTGCTGGTCACCTCCAAAGACGTGGCTGAAAAAGGCGCCCCCACCTTCAGCGCCTGGGTGGCCACGGGCAAATTTGCCAAAGAGCACCCCGAGTTCCTGAAGAACTATGCCGCCGTCATCGACAAATACAGCCAGTCCTTCGCCACCGATAAAGCTGCCTGGGGCCCCGACAGCGAGAACACCAAGCTGCTGGCCAAGCTGCTGGGCGGCACCCCTGCCGACCAGGCCGCCGGGCTCAAGAACCTGAACCTGGTGCCCCGCAGCGAGCAAGTCAGTGAAGCCTGGCTGGGCGGCGGCGAAAAATCCGGCGTGGCCAAGATCCTCAAGGAAACCTCGGCCTTCCTGAAGGAGCAAAAGAAGATCTCGCAGGTGCAAGGCAGCTACGCCAAGTACGTCACGCCCACAGCGCTGAAGTAAGCACCCAACCGCCCCACCGGAGCCCCACCATGCTGTCTGTACGCGACGCCAGCGTTTTCTTCGAGGCCCGCGACGGCCGTGCGGTGCAGGCGCTGCACCGGGTCTCGCTCGACATCCCGCCGCGCGGCTTTGTGGTGGCGCTGGGCACCTCGGGCTGCGGCAAGTCCACCCTGCTCAATGCCATGGCGGGCTTTTTGCCGCTGTCTGAAGGCAGCATCACGCTCAACGGTCGCCCCATCACCCGCCCCGGTGCAGACCGGGGTGTGGTGTTTCAGAAAGACACGCTGCTGCCCTGGAAGACCGTGGCAGAGAACGTGGCCCTGGGCCTGCAGTTTGCCGGTGCTAGCCGCGCCCAGCGGCGCGAGCGGGCGCAAGAGCTGCTGGAACTGGTGGGCCTGCAAGACTTTGCCGATGCCGCGCCGTATGAGCTGTCTGGCGGCATGCGCCAGCGCGTGGGCCTGGCCCGCGCCCTGGCGCCCAACCCCGACATCCTGCTCATGGACGAGCCCTTTGGTGCGCTGGACAGCATGACACGCGAGCAGATGCAAGAGCTGCTCGTGTCCGTGTGGCAGCGCACGGGCAAGCAGGTGTTCTTCATCACCCACTCCATCGAGGAAGCCATCTTTCTCGGCACCGAAGTCATCGTCATGTCGCCCCGCCCAGGGCGCATCGTGGCCCGGTTTGACCTGGACTACGTGCAGCGCTTTGCCCAAGAAGGCAACGCCAAGGCCATCAAGACCCTGCCCGGCTTTGCGCAGCTGCGCGAACAGATCCGCGACATCGTCCACCGCTCAGAACACACCGACAGCGCCCACAGCGCTGACAGCACTGAGCACGCCGCTGCGCACGCCAAACAAGGAGCCCTGGCATGAACGACCTGGTTTTGAACTACCTGCTGCCCACCGCAGAAAAAGGCGACGAGTACGGCAACGCAGCAACGCCGACCCCTGCGCCCATTCCCCCCGCCCCGCGCACCGTCAAGCCCCGGGGCTTTGGCGTGGGCGAGCGCTCCACCGTGCCCATCAGCATCGGCGCCGCGCTGGCCCTGCTGCTGGCCTGGTGGCTGGTGGCGCAAACCGGCTGGGTGCCCAGCCTGTTCATGCCCACACCGGCCGAGGTGTGGGCCACGGGCGTGACCATCTTCACCGAAGGCTATGCCAACGCCACGCTGTGGGAGCATGTGGCAGCCAGCCTAACGCGCATCGTCAGCGCCGCCGTCATTGCCGTGGGCCTGGGCGTGCCACTGGGCCTGCTGATGGGGCTGAACCGCTGGGCCAAGGGCGTGCTTGATGCGCCCATCGAGTTCTACTGGCCCCTGCCCCCACTGGCCTACCTGCCGCTCATGATCATCTGGCTGGGCATTGGCGAGACTTCCAAAATCGCCCTGCTGGCCCTGGCCATGTTTGCGCCCGTGGTGCTGTCGGCCCAGGCCGGCGTGCGCGCCCTGCCGCTGGAGCGGGTCAACGCCGCCCTGTCGCTGGGCGCCACAAGGGGACAGCTCTTTACCCACATCGTGCTGCCCTCGGCCCTGCCCGAAATCCTCACCGGCATCCGCATCGCCCTGGGCGTGGGCTGGGGCACGCTGGTGGCAGCCGAGCTGATCGCCTCCACCCGGGGCATTGGCTACATGATCATGTCGGCCTCGCACTTCCTGGCCACCGACGCCGTGTTTGTCGGCATCGGCGTGATCGCCGCGCTGGCGTTTTCCTTCTCCCTGGCCATGCGCCTGGCCGAGCGGGTGCTGGTGCCGTGGAAGGGAAAGCACTGAATGGCAGCCTGGTTGCCGCCAACCCACTACCTGTGGCTGGGCTTGGCCATTGGCTGCGAATTGGACTGATCGCATTGGGGGGTTTTGGTGCTGCAATCGGCTCCACAGCCCACCTGAGGCCCCCCCCCACTCACACCCGTGGCTGCAAAGGCGGCGGTGCAAACACCGTTACCGGGGGCAATGGCCCCACCCAGCGGCAGACCTCGACCTGGGTAGACTGCGCCGAGCAACCCTGCGACAGACGCGAGCTGCCTACATCGGGCGTCACGGCGTTGGGGTTGCCGTGCACCTCCAGCACACCCGGCGCGCCCGCTCTCGGGTCAGCGCCCACCTTGGCTGCGGCATGGGGCACAGGGTCGTACCACGCGCCAGTGGCCACTTGCACTACCCCGGGGACAATGTCGCGCGACAAGCGCACCCCCGCCAAAAAGGCGCCCAGCCCGTTGTAGACCTGCACCACCTCGCCCTCGGCAATGCCGCGCGCCGCAGCATCGTCGGGATGCATGGTCAACGGCTCGCGCCCCGCCACTTTGCTGTCCACGCTCACGCAGCCGTGGTCATATTGGCTGTGCAGCCGCGTGGCAGGCTGGTTCGACACCAGGTGCAATGGGTACTCGGGCGGGCCATCGTCCAGCCAGACGGGATGCCCCGGGCAATCGGCATAGCCAAAGCCTGCAATGGTTTCGCTGTAGATCTCGATGCGCCCCGAGGGGGTGCTCAACGGGTGGGCCTCAGGGTCTGCCCGGTAGTCCTGCAGCAGCACGGTGGGCCGACTGGGCGAAGGCACCTCGAACAGCCCCTCGCGCCAGAAGTCGCCAAACGCAGGCAATGCAATGCCCACCGCTTGCGCCCGCCCGCGCGATGCCTCGTACAGGTGCTCCAGCCATTCGCGGGCACCGCGCCCTTCGGTAAACGCCGGCCCAAAACCCAGCCGCTGGGCCAGCGCTGAAAAAATGCAGTAGTCGTCCAGCGCCTGCGCCACCGGTGCCTGCGCGGCCTTCATGGCCACCATGAAGCGGTCGCTGGCCGCGCTGCCAATGTCATCACGCTCCATGGCCGTGGTGGCAGGCAGCACGATGTCGGCATGCCGTGCCGACGCGGTCCAGAACGGGTCTTGCACGATGATGGTCTCGGGCCGCTGCCAGGCCTGCACGGTGCGCGCCAGGTTCTGGTGGTGGTGAAACGGGTTACCCCCAGCCCAGTACACCAGCCGGATGTCCGGGTAGTGCAGCATCTGCCCGTTGTAGTCCAACGCTTGCCCTGGATGCAGCAGCATGTCGGCCATGCGCGCCACCGGAATGAAGCTGCGCACCGGGTTGTGCCCCTGCGGCAAACGGGGCCCCGAGAAGGCCGAGCGGCCACTGCCCGTGTTGTTCATGCAGCCATAGCCCAGCCCAAAGCCCCCACCGGGCAAGCCCACCTGCCCCAGCAAGGCCGCCAGCACCACAGTCAGCCAGAACGGCTGCTCGCCGTAGCGCGCGCGTTGCAGCGCATAGGCCGTGTTGACCAGGGTGCGCTGCGCCGCCATGCGGCGCGCCAGCGCCACGATGGTATCCACCGCCACGCCGGTGCGCTCGCTGGCCCATGCGGGGGTTTTGGGCACCCCATCGGTTTGGCCCCGCACATACCGGGCAAACGGCTCAAAGCCCACGGTGTACCGGTCGATAAAGGCCGGATCGTGCAACCCCTCGGTGATCCATACATGGGCCAACGCCAGCATGAGTGCGGCGTCTGTGCCAGGGCGTATCGCAATCCACTGCGCGCCTGGCACGGCTTCCAAGTCGCTTTGCAAGGGGCTGATGTTGACAAACTGCACGCCCCGCGCCTGCATGCGCTGCAGGGCGTTTTGCAACTGGTGGTCGCTGGCACCGCCGGGGCTGACCTGGGCATTTTTCAGCGGCAAGCCTCCAAAGGCGACGAACAATTGGCAATGCTCGGCCAGCACCTCCCAAGCGGTGTGCTGCTGCAGCAAGGCATCTGTGTCGCCCACCACATGGGGCACCAGCACACGCCCGGCGCCCAGGCTGTAGGTGTCTACGCTGTAGGTGTAGCCACCCCAGCCGTTCAAAAACCGGTGCAACTGGCTTTGTGCATGGTGAAACCGCCCCGCGCTGGCCCAACCGTAGCTGCCGCCAAAAATGGCACTGTTGCCGTGCTGCTCGCGCACGCGCCGCAGCTCTGCGGCCACCAGGTCCAGAGCCTCGTCCCAGGGCACTTCCACAAACACATCTTGCCCCCGGGTGCGCGGGCTGGCCTGCGGGTGGCCGCGCTGCGCTGCCTGCAAAAAGCCTGCGCGCACCGCCGGGCCGCGCACCCGCACCGGCGCACGCATGCCTTGCGGAATGGATTGCCCCAGGGCCGAGGGGTGCCCATCCCAGGGGGCAGGCTCCAGCGCCTGCAACTGCCCCGCTTGCACCACGGGTTGGTACACCCCCCAGTGGGTGGAGGTGTAGTGACGCCCGCGCCACGCTGCGGGCAGGCCGCTGCCGTTGCCGTCGCTCCCCACAGGCTTACAGCCGCGCAAGGTGGTCTGCCACCGTCACCTTCTTGGGCAGAATTTGCCGCTGGCTCAGCCAATCTGCGGCGTTTTGCAGGCTCTTGAGGAAAGGTGCATCGTCCACACCATGGAAGTCGTAGGTGCGCTTGTAGCCCACCAGGGTGTTGCGCACCACGTCTGAGTAGCCACCCTCCTTCTGGTTGATGATCTCTGTCTCCAGTGGATTGGCCGCGGCCCATTTGCCTTCTTCCACAAATGCGGTATTCACGGCGCGCACCAGGTCGGGGTTGTCTTCCGAAAACTTGCGCGTGGTGAGCCAGGAGCTGAAGTCGATGCCAAAGTCCAGGTCCTTGCCTTCAAAGAAGATGTCGTGTGCCTGGTACTCGGCGCGGGCAATGTCCACACCGGGGCTCCACATCGACCACGCGTCCACCTTGCCCTGCGCAAAGGCGGGCGCTGCATCGGGGGGGTTGAGGTACACAAACTTGACCTGCTTGCGGTCGACGCCGTGCTTCTCCAGTGCCGCCACCAGCAAAAACTCACCCAGCCCCGAACGGTTGACTGCCACCGACTTGCCCACCAGATCTTTCACGGTTTGGATACCCGACGCATCTTTGGCAATGATCGCTGTGCTGCGCGGGTTGACCACCAGAAAGTTGGTGAACACCAGTGGCGAGCCCGCAATGATGGCCGCCAGCGCTGGCGTGGTGCTGCCACCAAAACCAAAGTCGGCACTGCCACCCGTGACGGCCTGCAGCGAAGGCGCATGGTTGGGAAACGGCCCCACCCACTGCACCTTGATATTGTCCTTGGCCAGGCGCTTTTCAAACTCGCCGCGCTGCTTGGCCAGCAAAGGCAAGCCGCCCCGCCCCCAGCCCAGGCGCACCGTATCGGTGGTACGGCCCGTGCGGGCGGCCCAAGCGGGTGCAGTAGAGGCAGCGGCCAGCGCCAAAGATCCGGTGCGTAAAAAGCCACGGCGCGACAACGCCGCCAGGGCCTGTTCAGGGCTCGACATACAGAATTTCTCCCAAAAAGAAAAAGCAAATCAACACATCCCCGACATGGGCCATTTGACCCAGCAGAGGCTAAAGGCAGCGATCACACGGAGGGCTCAAGAACGCTGGCAGGGTCTGGCGCGTCCGCAGGCACGCCAAGCTGGCCCAGCAGCGTTTCGCGCAGTGCCACGGCATCGGGGTGCGAACGGTGGGCGCGCGCCTGGGCCGATACGGTGTACTGCGCCGCAATGGCACCGTCCCGCATCACCAGCGCCCGGTCCGCCAAGGCAATGGCTTCGTCCACATCGTGGGTGACCAACAGCACGCCGGGCCGGTGGCGCGCCACCAGTTGCTTGACCAGCCCCTGCATGCGGATGCGGGTCAACGCGTCCAGTGCAGCAAACGGCTCATCCAGCAACAGCAGGCGCGGGTCTTGCACCAGCGCGCGGGCCAATGCCACGCGCTGAGCCTGCCCACCCGAGAGGTTGCGCGGCCAGTCGTCGGCCCGCTCGCCCAGCCCCACTTCAGCCAAAGCGCGCAAGGCACTCTGGCGTGTCGCTTCGCCCGCAGGAAGGCCCAAGGCCACATTGCGCCAAAGGCTGTCCCAAGGCAGCAGCCGGTGTTCTTGAAACACCACGGCCGGGCGTGCAGGCGCCTCCATCACACCCCCGTCGATTGCATCCAGCCCTGCCAAAGCGCGCAGCAGCGTGGTTTTTCCGCAGCCGCTCTCGCCCAGCAGAGCCACAAACTCCCCCCGCTCAATGGACAAGTCCAGTGCATCGATCACCGTGCGGCTGCCATACACACGCCGCAGGCCACGCACGTTCACCGCCACATCCGCAGCCGCTTCGGCCGGTTGTGGGCTGCTACGCCATGCCGAATCGCTCATGCCTTGCGCCTTGCATAGTTGGGGTGCCAGGCCAGAAAGCGTCGCTCCAACCATCGCGTCACGCCATCGGCAGAGATGCCGATCAGCGCGTAGATGACGATGGCCAGCACGATCACATCAGTGCGCAAGAACTCGCGCGCATCCATGGCCAAAAAGCCGATACCGGACGATGTGGCAATGGTCTCGGCCACCACCAGTGCCAGCCACGCCGTGGCCAGCGCGTAACGCACTCCGGTCAAGATGGAGGGCAGCGCACCGGGCAACACAATGCGACGCACCAGCGCCCCATTGCTAAGCCCCGTCACACGGCCCAGCTCCAGCAGCTTAGGATCCACTTGCCGGATGCCCAGCACCGTGTTGATGTAAATGGGAAACGACACACCCAGCGCCACCAAAAACACCTTGCCCCCCTCGTCCACACCAAACCAGACAATGACCAAGGGCAGCAGCGCCAAAAATGGAATGGCACGCACCATCTGCACGCTGCGGTCCACCAGCGCCTCGGCCAAGCGCGAAAAACCCACCAACGTCCCCAACGAGAAGCCGACCAAACCACCGATGGCAAACCCCACGGCCGCGCGCAGCAGGCTTACGCCCAGGTCAGACAGCAAGCGCCCCTCCTGCACCAGCTCTTGCGCCGTGGCCAGCACTTTGGTGGGTGCGGGCAACACCTGTGGCGACAGCAACCCGGAGCGGGCAGCAAGTTCCCACACCAGAACCAGCAAAGCGGGCACCAGCCACGAAATCAGCCACAGACTACGCGCCCCCAAAGGCTGCCCAGGCTTGCGCGCCGCGGTGGACGCCACTTGTGCGTGCTGCACTGCGCCCCGCTCAAGACTGGGCAGTGCACGCGCTGCGCCTTCACCCAAAGCCACCGCATCCATCAGGCCACTCCGGCGAACTGGCTGTCAAACGTCTTGCTCACATCGAGCTTTTGCTTGACCAGGCCCACCTTCAGGTAGAAGTCTGCGGTGCGCTGCTGGTCGGCCACCACCTGCGCGTCAATCGGCAGCCAGCGGGTGGCGCGGCGCTCAAACTGCAGGCGCGCGGCCTCTTCGGGGATGCCGATGACACGGGCCAGTGCGGCGCCAAACTCGGCCGGGCGCTGGTACGACCAGACCTGGGCACGCTCCACGCGGGCCTTGAAGTCTTGCAGCACGACGCGCTTGTTTTGCAGGGCCGATTCGGTGGCCGCCAAAAAGCTCAGGCCCGACGACAGGCCGCGCCCGCTGACCAGCACGCGCGCGTGCTTGCTGGTTTCGGCCAGCGCGGTGTAGGGCTCCCAGGTGGCCCAGGCGTCCACCGCGCCTTGCGTCAGCGCCAGCTTGGCATCGGCGGGCGGGATGAACTTGATCTGCACATCGTCGGCCGTGAGCCCCACCGCTTCCAGCGCCTTGAGCGTGACGTAGTGCCCGATGGAACCCCGGTTGGTGGCAATGCTCTTGCCTTTGAGGCTGCTGGCGTCCTTGAGCGTGGACTGCGGCGTGACCAGGATGGCCGTGCCATATGGGTCCGAGCGGTTGGCGGCAAAGGCCTTGACGCGGCTGCCTGCGGCCAGGGTGAAGAGCAGCGGCGCGTCGCCAATGGGGCCGAAGTCCACCGCGTCGGCGTTGAGGGCCTCGGCCAGCGGCGCAGCGGCAGGGAACTCCGTCCACTTGATGTCGTAGCTCAGGTCCTTGAGCTCGCCCGCCGCTTCGAGCAGGGCGCGCAGGCCACCTTTTTGGTCGCCCGCACGCAGCACGGTTTTGGCCTGTGCATGCACCAGCACGGGCGAGAGGAAAGAGGCTGCTGACACCGAGGCGGTGAGCAGGCGATGGAACTGGCGGCGTTGCATGGTCAATCCTTGAAAGTCAGTCTGGCAACCATTGCACCAGCCAACGGTGCTGCGGCCAACGAAGCTATTCGCAGTTGGATATGCGGACTGCGATCAAACATGGCGCAAGGCTTTGACAAACTCAACCCGAAAGGGTTAGATGCTGATGCATAGAACGCGAATTTGCACTAAGGCAACGCTGATTAAGGTCCACCGTTGAGGGGGGTCAAACGTTATCCGCAGATGAAGCAGCAGACCCTGGCAATGGCCGCAGATCAAGACAACGGATTCGAGCATTCGCGCAAACCCACCCGACGCGAAGAGTTCTT
>RRZT012738413.1_pt1 | contig 48920 bp, 33 predicted proteins | sample 2165551 | NCBI WGS metagenome assembly RRZT01 (sample SAMN10456910, study PRJNA506462) | wastewater metagenome | biome: wastewater; feature: sludge; material: wastewater sludge; isolation source: wastewater sludge with Escherichia coli K12::gfp cells carrying plasmid... | place: USA: Moscow, Idaho... | reverse complement strand
CTCGACGGCACCGACCACCCCACCCACCAGGCCCAAGGCCGCATGATCCGCCGCTACATCGCCTGGCGGAACCGCAACGCCCACGACCGCGCCCTACGTGAGGTCGTCAACCGCGCAAACGTTGCCTGACGCGGCACTAGCTGTCTCTACGTGCGTCCGAGAAGGCTGATGATGCGCGGATCCGAACGGCGGTCGGCCACGCCGGAAAAGTGCTGAAGGGATTCGCTGTAGTTGCGAATGGCGCTGGCCACAATCCGCGCGCCTTCGCCGTCCAAGCGGCGCAGCCAGGGTCCGATCGCGTCCTGCGGCTTGAACTGGTTCCAATGGTCGTCCCAAGCGAAAAGTGCGTCGGCAGCCTCCTCGAGCAATGTCCAGTCTCGAGTTCGCTCGGCAAACGCAGCGATCCAGAAGATGAGCATGATCACACGGTCCGCCCACTTGAAGTCGCGGTGGTCCCAGTCGCCGCCAAGGTGGTCCAGAAACGACCTCACAACCTCTACCGGGTCAGGACATGCGCTGATGAAGTTCTCGGCATGGGAACGACTCAGCTGGGGGATCACGTCGATGTACAGCTCGTAGTCGCCTGGGTCGCGAGCGGCGAGCTTTGCGAGATCAACAATCGCCCCACCGCGTCCTGCGCCGATTTCAACCAGTAATGCGTCGCCAATGCTGGCGGCTGACACGTCGGGCTCGGCGAGCTGCGACTCGACGAGTTCGAGAAAAGTCTCCGCGTCCTGCGGCCGGTCGCCTGGCGTGAGCCGGGTAGATGCGCGAACGACCGCACGCCATGGCCCGCCCCTCGGCAAGAGTGGAACGTTGGCCTGCGGCTGATTGCCCGTGAGTGCCCACCCGATCACTTGGCCGAGGCTGTAGATGTCAGCTGGTGCACCAGCGTCATGCGCATCCACCGATAGCTCCGGCGCAGCGAAGCCCTCGGTCCCGTAGGAAGTTCCGACGCGCGTCCGGCCGGGCGTCGAGGTTGCTCCACGCGGACGACGGCCGAGCCCCCAGTCCGCTACTACCCATCTCCGGTCGAGGAGGAGGATGTTTGCGGGCTTGAGGTCCCGGTGAATCCAGCCGATGCGATGGGCCGCTCCGACACCCGTGGCGACCGCACGCACCATCTTCAGGAGCTTCTGCGAGTCTGCGGCGAGGCCCGCTTGTGAATCCTCCGCAGTCTTGCTGGCCAAGGGCATGACAATCCAGGTGTGATCGGCACTCGCGTCGAGCACGGGCATGACACGAGAGTGTGTCGCGAGGGTACGAGCCACCTCAATCTCGCGGGCCATCCGCGCGACTGCATCTCGGTTGCGAACATTGCGAACACGCTTGAATGCAACGGTGATGCCGGTCGGCTTGTGCACTGCGCGGAAGACCTCGCCCTGGCCGCCATTCGTGGAGAGCGGGCGGGGTTCCAAGGTGTAATCAGCACGGTCACCACATGCGTGGCGTCGCAGTTCGCCCCACTCAGGGTTACTTGGCACTGCTCAAGGTTACGCCTCCCTAGTCCCGACCTCGGAGTGTTTCAGGGGGCTCGTGGCGTTGCTGGATCGGGGCGGGGCGACGATAGCTAGCTAACGCTCACCGGCGCTTCGCGCCGTGGTCCTACTTCGAGTCGGTCTCCCAGGTGGCCCTGGTCTCGTCAGGGACTCCTCTGCCGATTCGCCCACGCCGGCAACGTCACTTCGCCCGGTGCCAAAGTCGCTGGCTTACATGGCGCGACTGCTCATGGTCGCCGCCGCGCTGCCGTTCGCCAAGCGGAAGCGAGCGCACATGAAGATCGACGATTTCCTTGACGACCTCGAGTCCGGCTTCTTCGATGCCACGTTCGAAGGAGTCCGCCCCGAACCGACCGAGGACTGACCTTCGATGCCCAACTGACACTGCGTGCGATCATTGCGCCGTGCTGTTGACCCCGAGGTGGCGGACCCGGAGGCTCCCTGATCCCCTGGTCGCAATTGAGGGCCGTCGCCGATGATCCCGTCTCTCGTCGCCCAGCACCTACGGCGGTCGATCGTCGAGTACCTGTCGACGACGTTCGCGCTGGCCGACGACGAGACCCGGCATGGCCTGGCCGACTTCCTGGCCGATCCCGACGAGGGCATCTTCCGGGGGCCCTACCTGCGGGTGCGCACGCCGTTCGTGTCGGTGGACGACGGCTGGAAGTCGCCGCTGGCCTGGACGCCCGACGACTTCACGCCGTTCGTGCACCAGGCCACCGCCTGGTCGCGGCTCAGCAGCTTCGGCCACGAGCCCGAACCCACGCTGGTCACCACCGGCACGGGGTCAGGCAAGACCGAGTGCTTCCTGTTCCCCATCCTCGACCACTGCGTACGCGAACGGGCCGCCGGCCGGTCGGGCATCAAGGCGCTGATCCTGTGTCCGATGAACGCGCTGGCCACCGACCAGGCCAGGCGGTTGGCCGAGCTGCTGGCCAGCGAGGCGCAACTGGCGGGCGTGACCGCCGGCCTGTTCATCGGCGGTGAAGGTCAGCATAAGCACCCCACCGCCGAGCACCTGGTCGACGACGCCAACGCCCTGCGGGACAACCCGCCCGACGTCCTGCTGACCAACTACAAGATGCTCGACCGCCTGCTGGTGCGGGCCGACCGACACGCCCTGTGGGCGGGGAACGACCCGACCACGCTGCGCTACGTGGTGCTCGACGAGTTCCACACCTACGACGGTGCTCAGGGAACCGACGTGGCCATGCTGCTGCGCCGCCTCGGCGCCACCCTCGCCATGGCCGAGCCCGACCGTCCGCTCGGCGGTGCGACGCCGGTGGCCACGTCGGCCACGCTGGGGTCCGGTCGTGCGGCGGTGGCTGAGCTGTGCGACTTCGCCGGCCGGGTCTTCGGCGTACCCTTCACGCCCGAAGCCGTGATCGGCGAGGTGCGCCAGAGCGCGGAGGACGCCTGTGGGTCGGTCGACTACGCCCTTCCGATCCCCGACGTGGGCGAGATCAACGCGGTCGACGAGAACGACGGCGATGCCTTCGACGCCCTCGCGGCCATGTTCACCGGCCGGGCCGACCCCACCAGCCCCGAGGAGCTGGGCGATCTGCTGCGGCGCCACCACCTGACTCGGGCCATCCTCAACGCCACGGGCGACACCTCGCGACCATGGGACGAGGTGCGCCGAGCCGTCGTCGGTCGGACGCCCCAGTGGGGTCTCGCCGCACAGGACGACCCGGGGGCGGTCGACCTTGCCCTCGCCCGCTTCGTCGCCCTGCTGTCGATCGCCCGTCGGCCGAACGACCGCCCGCTGTTCCCCATCGAGGTGCAGCTGTGGATCCGTGAGGTGTCGCGGCTGTTGCGCTCGGTGGACCTCACGCCCCGGTTCCGGTGGCTCGACAGCGGCGAGAGCGACATCACCACGGCGGACGCCCCTGCCGTCGAGCTGCCCGCCGTCTACTGCCGTCACTGCGGTCGGGCCGGTTGGATGGGCCTGGCATCCGAGCTCGACGGGTCGCTCAAGCACAACCCCCGCCCGATCTACGAGGCGTCCGTGAAGCACTCGGCGCAGCAGCGGGCCCTCATCCGGGCGTCGCCGGACGAGGCCGACGTGCGCTGGCTGAGCACCAGCGACGGCCAGCTGCACATCGAGCCCGACGACGATCGGTTGCCGGTGCTAGTGACCGGCGCCGACGACCCCACCAAGATCGAGGAGCGGGCCAAGCGGTCCGAGTGCCCGTCATGCCGCAACGACGAAGGCATCCGCTTCCTCGGGTCGCAGGTGGCCTCGCTGGCGTCGGTGTCGATCAACCAGCTGTTCGGCATGGACGCCCGCTACGTCGAGAGCGACGAGCGCAAGCTGCTGGCGTTCGCCAGCTCGGTTCAGGACGCCTCGCACCGGGCCGGCTTCTTCTCGGGCCGCACGCACCGGTTCAACCTGCGGACGGCCATGGCCAAGATCGCTGTGGACGTCGGCACCACCACCCTGGCTGACCTCGGCCCCGAGGTGCTGCACAACGCCGAGCTGGGCGGGGCACGTGACATCTTCTCGCTGGTCCCACCTGACCTCGTCCGCGATCCTCTGGTGGCCACGCTGTGGACCGACGAACCGTCGCCCCGCGGTCGGGCCATCCTCGAGAAGCGGCTGGCCTTCGAGGCCCACCTCGAGCTGGGGCTGCGGTCGCGCTTCGGCCGCACCCTCGAGCTGGCCGGCGCGCTGACGGCCACGGTGCTCGTCGACGAGCTCGACGCGCTGATCGACCTGGTGGCCGAGGCCCACGCCCATCAGACCGGGCAGGGCGTGATCCCCGGCACCGTCCCCGGCTACGAGCCGTACCTCCTGGGCCTGCTGGCCCGGTTGCGCCAGCGGGGCGCCATCGTCCACCCGTGGCTCGACGGCTACCTGAACAGCGACGGCGATCAGTACCAGATATGGGGCGGGCGACCGTCGGGCATGCCGGCGTTCCCCTCGGGTCAGAGTCGCCCGGCGTTCATCACCACCGGCACGTCGAAGAACTTCGACTCGCTCCACAGCCCCGGGCTGGGGGGCACGTGGCTGCTCGACTGGGCCACCCGCACCCTTGGCGTCGACCCGAAGCAGGCCCGCGAACTGAACCACGCCGTGTTCTCGATGCTGGCCGCCGAGGACGTGCTGATCGCCCGGACGACGGCCAAGGGCGCCACCGTCTACGGCCTCGACCCGGTGCGGATCGAGGTGAGCGACATCGCCGAGGTCGGCGACGATGCCGAGCCCACCGGGCTGCGCTGCGACGTGTGCGTCGACCGGTTCAGCGCCTCGGCGGCGTCACTGCCGCCCTGGGTGGGCCAGCCGTGCCTGCGCTTCCGGTGCCCCGGGCACTACCGGCCGGCGCCGGTGGACGATGCCAACTACTACCGCCACCTCTACCGCACCGGCGAGCTGCGGCGGGTGGTGACGGCCGAGCACACCAGCCTGCTCACCCGCAAGCAGCGCGAGGCCCTGGAGGACGCGTTCAAACGGGGCGACGCTCCCGACGCACCCAACGTCATCACCGCCACGCCGACCCTCGAGATGGGCATCGACATCGGCGACCTGTCGGCCGTAATGCTCACGTCGGTGCCGCAGAGCCAGGCGTCGTACGTGCAGCGGGTGGGCCGGGCCGGCCGCCGGTCGGGGAACTCGCTGGTGACCACCTTCGTGCGCACCGACCCGCGCAACCTCTACTACCTGTCCGACCCCGAGGCGATGATCGCCGGCGAGGTCCATCCGCCCAACTGCTATCTGGATGCGGTCGAGATCCTGCACCGCCAGTACTTCGCCTACCTGGTCGACCGTGCCGCCGACGGCACCATCGACGCCCCGGTGATGCCCCGGGAGATCGGCGTGGTCGTCACCTCGGGGCTGGCCCCCGATGGTTGGCTGCGGGCCATTCTCGACGCTGGTCACGATCCCGACACCGACCACGTAGGCGACTTCCTAGCCCTGTTCGGCGAGCACCTCACCGACGAGACCGCGGACGATCTGCGGGACTTCGCGGTGGTCGGGCTCGACAAGTCGGTCGAGATCGCCCTCAACGACCGGGAGGGTCGGCTCAACGAGTTGAAGCGGCGGCGCGACCGGCTGCGCGATGCCATCAAGCGCCTGGACGACCAGCCTCACCGCAGCGAGGATGAAGAGCGCGAGCTGAAGCGTCTCGGCGGCGAGCGGCGCGCCGTGCTCAACATGCTGCGCACCCACCGCAGCGAGTACACGATCAACGCCCTCGAACGCCTCGGCCTGCTGCCCAACTACACCCTGGTCGACGACGCCGCCACGCTCACCGCTTCGCTGTGGTGGAAGGACGACGACGGCTTCCACAGCGACGAAACCGAGTACATCCGCAACGGTGCGGTGGCCATCACCGAGTTCGCTCCCGGCAACACCTTCTATGTGGCGGGCCACAAGCTGACCATCGACGCCCTCGACGTGGGCACCGCCACCGAGCCCCTCTACGAGCCGTGGCGCCTATGCCCCGAATGCGGGTTCGGCGCCCCCGAGAAGGAGGGCGAGACCACGGCGATGTGCCCGCGGTGCGGCCAGACCGGCATCGCCGACGCCGGGGCCCGCCACCAACTCATCCGCATGCGCCACGTGTACTGCACGGCGTCGGAGGAGGGGGCCCGGGTCTTCGACGAGGCCGACGAGCGAGAGCGGAACTACTACCAGCAGGTCACCTCGGTCGACGTCGACCCCGTCGACATCGTGCGCGCCCACCAGCACACCAAGGCCGCCTTCGGGATGGAGTACGCCCGCACCGCGGTGATCCGCACCGTGAACCTGGGCGTGACCGAGGCCCCGGGCGAGAAGGTGATCGTCGCAGGGCAGGAGCTGTCAGCGTCCCGTTTCGTGGCCTGCCGCTACTGCGGCGCGGTCACCGGCGCCCGCAAGACCTTTGGCGAGGACAAGGAGTTCCATCAGGGCTGGTGCGTCGTCCGGTCGGGTGCCTACAAGGCCGACTGGAAGCCGCTGAACCTGTTCCACGAGTTGCGCACCGAGGTCGTTCGGCTGTTGTTGCCGGTGTCGACCTTCGAGGTGGACGAGCGCCTGGCCAGCTTCAAGGCGGCGCTGATGCTGGGACTGCGCCTCGACTTCGGCGGCGACCCCGACAACCTGGACATCGAGTTGACCGACTTCCCCAACCCCGGTGGCCAGGGGCGGCGGCGCTTGCTCGCGTTGCACGACCGTGTGCCCGGGGGCACGGGCTACATCGGCCGAGTGGCCGACCCCGATCGACTCGGGCGCATCCTCGAGCAAGCGCGCGACTACATCTCGCGTTGTCTGTGCCGGTCAGAGGGTCGGGCCGCCTGCCACCGCTGCCTGCTGGGCTCGGCGCGACCTCGGGAGATCGAGTTCGTGTCGCGTGCGGTGGCACTCGATCTGCTCGACGAGCTGTTGGAGACCTGGGAGTTCGAGCCGGCCGAGAACGGCACCGTCGCCGGGATCAAGTTGTCCCGGGTGGACGAATCTGAGCTCGAACGCCGCTGGAAGGTGGCCATCCGGGCCTGGGCCGAGCGCCCCGACAACGACGCCCGGCTCACCGTCGTGCCCCAACCGGGTGCGGCCGACGCGTTGGAGCTGCGCCTCGGCGCCGGCGACGAGGCTCCCCGCTACCTGATTCGTGAGCAGATCGAGGCCGACACGGTCCCGCAGACCGTCCCGGACTTCGTCATCACCCGCCAGGACGCGAAGTCGCCCGACGTGGCCATCTACCTCGACGGATTCGAGTTCCACGCATCGGCCGAGCACAACAACCTGGCCCACGACGCCGCCAAGCGTGCTGCCGTGCGTGCGTCGGGCGCCTGGGTGTGGAACCTCACATGGGACGACGTGAAGGCGTTCCATGAGGCGGTGACCGCCACCGTTCCCCGAATCGCCCCGTCCCGTCCACTGCTACCCAAGGTGCAACGGGGTCGAGCCGAGAAACTGCACCTGACGAGGGGTGGGACCATTGACCTTCGGGCCGTCGACCACAACCCGATGCAACTGCTGCTCGACCTGCTGGCCAACCCGGATCCGACCCAGTGGGAACGGCTTGCCCTATCCGCGGTCGGTGGGGCGGCGACGGGCGGTTCGGCGCCGGTGACCGTTCCGTCCTCGGACCTCGAGGAGACACTCCGCCGAGTCCTCGCCAGTGGTGTCCTCGCGGGCGAGGAGGACAGGGTCCCGCCGACGGGGAACGAGAGCTCTGGTCCAGCCCCGGCGGCGCTCGCGTTCGTGTGGGAGTCGATGCAGGGGTTGCCGCTGGTCGGCCTGCTCGACATGGCGTCGCACCCGCCCGAGGACGAGCGCTGGACGGTGATCGCCCGCATCCCCGACAGCAACGACGCTGTCGACGACCCCGGGCACGCTGCCCGCTGGAAGGACTACCTCCAGTGGGCCAACCTGCTCCAGTTCCTTACGTCGATGGGTCGCGATGCGGTCATCACGTCGGCGGCGCAGGCCCAGACACTCGACGTGCACGATCTCCAGATCTGCCCCGTCCCTACGGGTGCGGCCGCTCGAGAGGTACGAGCGCTTGGGGCCGAGCTCACACCGGCACAGCGCGACGAGCTCGATCTGTTGGAGGACGAGGGCGCCAAGGCAATGGTCGAGGAAGCGCTGCAACGCGGCGCCGATGACTTCATCGCTGGCTACGAGCCCGAGGGCGAGCTGGGGGCGGGCTGGATCCTCGAAGCGGCGTGGCCGGAAGAGAAGGTCGCCGTGCTGGCGATGACGGCCGGACCTCCGGACGCCGCACTGAATGCATGGCTGGAGGCGAACGGCTGGGTCGCCCGGCCGGCTGAGGTTTGGACGATCGACGAGTTGGTCGCCGCACTGCGCGACCAGGGGGACAAGACCTGATGGCCACATTGGTGCTCGCGAAGACCTTCCTGCGGGACTACGCCGCGTTGCAGAAGCCGATCCAGGCGAAGGTCGACGGTCTGTTCGAGAAGTTCCGTGAGGCCACCCACAGCGGTCTGCACCTGGAGAAGTACGCCGGGGCGAAGGATCCCCGGGCCCGCACCATCCGGGTCGACCAGCAGTACCGAGGCATCGTGGCGGCGCCCGAGCAGGGCGACGCGTACATCCTCACCCGGGTGCTGCCGCACGCGGAGGCCGACCAGTGGATGATGCGCAACACGTTCTCGGTGAACGAGGTGACTGGCGCCCTCGAGGTGGCCGACGTGCTGGGGATCGAGACCGCCACCGAGGAGCTGGCGTCGGGTCCCGCACCCAATGAGCCGGGCATCCTCGAAGGCGTCAGCGAGAAGGATCTCAAGTCGCTGGGTGTCGACCCTGCGCTCTGTTCGGTGCTGGGCAAGATCACGTCGGTCGAAGAGCTGGACGCACTGACGCAGTTCATGCCCGAGGGCCAGTCCGACGCCTTGCACATGTTGGCGTCCGGCTACTCGCCCGAGGAGGCGTGGGCCGAGCTGGTGGCCAACGAGAAGCCCGCCGACATCGACCCCGAGGACCTCGTCGCTGCCGCGGAGCAGACGGTGTCCAAGTCGATGTTCTACGTCGTCCAGGGCGACGACGAGCTGGCCGAGATGCTGAACCGACCGTTCGACCTGTGGCGGACGTTCCTGCACCCCACCCAGCGCCGCTACGCCTACCGGGACTTCAACGGGCCCGCTCGTGTGACCGGCGGCGCCGGCACCGGTAAGACCGTTATCGCCATGCACCGAGCCCGATGGCTAGCCGAGCGCATGGTCGACCAGAGCGCTCCGGCGACAGCGCGGGTCCTATTCACCACCTTCACGACCAGCCTGGCCGACGAGCTCGCCGGCACGATGGAGTCATTCTGTGCACCCGACGCCCTGCGCCGCATCGACGTGCTCAACGTCGACAAGCTGGCCCACCGGATCGCCAGCGAAGCCACCGGCCAGAAGCCGATCGTCATCACGGGCGACGAAGTCGTACGGGTTTGGGAGGAAATCGTCGACGAGCTGGGCCTGCCCTTCACCAAGGAGTTCTTGCAGCAAGAGTGGGAGCAGGTGGTCCTGGCCCAGGGCATCCGATCGAGGGCCGACTACTTCACCGCCGTCCGTTCGGGCCGTGGCCTGCGGCTCAACCGCCGCGACCGCGCCGACGTATGGCGTGGTGTCGAGGCCTTCAGCAGCCGACTGCTGTCCATGGGTCGAGTCACGTTCCTCCAGCTCGCCGACCTCGCGGCGGCCAACCTCGAATCCCGCTCGGTGAAGCCCTACACCCACGTGGTGGTGGACGAGGCCCAGGACCTGCACCCTGCACAGTGGCGCATGCTTCGAGCCCTAGTGGCGCCAGGTCAGAACGACCTCTTCCTCGTAGGCGACACCCACCAGCGCATCTACGACAACCGGGTGAGCCTGTCGAAGGTAGGCATCGAGGTCCGAGGCCGCTCCCACCGCCTGCGCATCAACTACCGAACGACCCACGAGATCCTGAAGTGGGCACTCGGCTTGCTGACCGGCGAGACCTTCGACGACCTCGACGACGGCACCGAGACCCTGGCCGGCTACCGCTCGACCTTCCACGGCCCCGCACCCGAGCTCGTCGGCTACAACACCAGGGCGGAGGAGATCGCCGGCCTGGTAGAGGCAGTGAAGGCCTGGATCGCCGGCGGGCTCGACCCAAGCGAGATCGGCATCGCCGCACGCACCAACGCCGTTCTCTCCACCGCCGAGTCCGAACTGCGAGCCGCCGGTGTCCCCGCGCGTCTCCTCTCCGACCGCAAGGAGCCTGGCTCCGTAGCCATCGGCACGATGCACCGCATGAAGGGCATGGAGTTCCGAGCCGTCACGATCATCGACGCCGGCGCCAACCAGATCCCGCTGCCGGCGGCGGTGACGCAGGCTTCCGTAGACGCACTCCAACACCGCCATGACATCCAGCGAGAACGCTGCCTGCTCTACGTGGCATGCACGAGGGCCCGGGATGCGCTCCGCATCAGCTGGACAGGCGCTTCAACCAACCTCGTCCTTGAGGGCTGACAGAACGGGCTACACCAGACTCGACACACCACTTGCGCGATCCCTGGTGGCGTGAAGCCCTAGGTTTCGCCCACCTAGTTGCAGGAGCCCGTCGAAGTCCCGTCCTACTTTCGGTCCGGCAATGTCGACACATGTCAAGACCTTGGCTCAGGCTGCTCGTACCAAGAGGAACCACCCAAACGTCCGACCTGCCCCTTGCCGGCCCGACCGCAGGGAGAGCGATCAGCGAGCCGGTTCCCTCGGTATCTACGGCGCGATTTCGGCGTACAGCGTCCTCAGAAGGTGTCGGAGCTCGCTACGCGTTACGGCGAAGTCCCCAGATGCCTGGTGTTCAAGGACATACTCTCGCGACCGCGCTCGCATCCGAACCGAGTTCACGGCGGCATCCTTCAATCGACGCCTACCCTCCCGCACGTCGCGTCTCACACGTCCTATGACAGCACGATGCGTGGACGCGTTGAGCAGTACAGATGCGACAACACAGTCCTTCCGGTCGTCCGAGACCAAGCGGACCACTTCCAACGCAAAGAGACCTTCAGCGATAAGCGGCAGACCCCGATTCACCCGTAGCAGATGCTCACCGACAAACCCGTTCGCTCGATAGTCAAAGACTGGCACTAGAGCCACACCATGGTCCAGGAGAGAGTGCACTGCGGCAGCGGCAGCCGTCACGTCAAAGCTGGCAATGCTCTCCCAATCGACACCACCGCCAGAATCGATTGGGAGACCGGATTCATCAGGGCTTCTATAAAACCCGTCGAGATGTAGGACGGGTTGGCCAGCCCGGGCACATGCGAATGTCTTGCCTGAACCCGACTCGCCGCACAGCCCGATCAGATTGCAGGTAGCCAACACTTCGGCGAGAGGCGCTGCATCAGTGGACACGAAACCCACACCGGTATTCGTTAACCCTATGTAGGGGCTAGCGGCTTCTGCAACGAGCCTAGCAAGAACCTCGGGCTCCTCCATGGCCGGGGGTACTTCAGTTCAGTACCTGCGGGTGGGAATGGTTCTCTGATTTCCGACAGTCGGAATCCGGCCCGTAGGAAGCACGAGACATACGCCTCGAGTGGCCGATGCACATGGGTTGACACGAGCCCCCCGTCTCCGCCGAGCGACGTGCGGAATGGAGCTTCAATCCACTGCTCATCCCAGTACGAGAACCAGCTCGCCGAGTCGTAGTTCCAATACCGCGGCCAATAGCATGGGTGAGGGAGAGCGAAGAAAAAGTATCCACCGGGCTTCAGTGCTCTGAATGCGGCATCTACTACCGCACCCAAATCGGACACATTCTGCAGCAACATATTGCCTATGACCGCGTCAAAACGACTCGGAGCCTGGGCCGCGAAACTCTCGAGCGTCGACTGGGAAAACGTCAGCCGACCAGCACCAACCCTGCGCTGAGCGATCCGAATACTATTTCGGCTGGGGTCGATGCCAACCACGTCTGGAGTCGGCTGGCCATCGGCAAGGCGCTCTGACAGTGCGCCCGATCCGCACCCAGCGTCGAGAACCGACAAGCTATCGGCATCGCTGGGCATTGCCTTCGAATACATGTCCATCAAGTGTGGGGTCAAAACCAAGTCGTAACTTAGGTCCGATCCGGATCTAATAGCATCATCACGCGACACACAGATTGCGTCCCACTCGGCAGCGAGCTCTGCGGTCTCACGTCGCGACACGAGGTGCGCTGGATACACGTTCTGAGCCTCACCCGGGCTCCCTTCCGACCGCGTCGGCTCCCAGTTTGCTCGAGACTCAGCGGCTCGAAGGACCGAGCGCGCCGCCTCGATATCATCCTCATAAATATGACCCGACGCGACGAATAGGGTCAAAGGACCGGGCTCTACGCCCAGCTCGTCCGATACTCGATCCCTAAGTCCAGCCAGAGCCAGGAGATTACCAGGGTGGCTCGCAAAGATGTTCTGGCTCCGAAAGACCGCCGTTGTCCAGAGTCGATCCTCCCGGAGTTTGAAGTCCAACATAGACAGGCAACTCAGCCGCTCTTCACCCGGGATATGAAAACCGATGGTCGCAGATTTCGTGTACTCCTTCCGCCGGAGCCTGTCGACGGCCCAAGCAATTTGATCGACGCCGCAGTGGTCAAAGAACAGACTCCCGTAACTACGATCATACGGTTCAACAGGATCCAGCGACTCGTACTTGCGTCGCATTAGGTCGATCCTGCCGCCGTCGGCGAACGACTGAATGAGTTGATCTTCAGTGACCGATTCGATCGTGATGACGACGTTAAGGACCTCAAGGAGGCTCTCCCCATCATCATCTACCCACTGACCATGCTCTAAGACGTGATCGAGGACGTGTAGCCAGGTGTCGCCCAGCGACTCGAACCTGCGAGGAGCTAGACCCGAAGCCGGACCCACTACCACTCCCGTTCAAGCAACTTCTTGAGGCCAACTAGGCCTGGGTCTGAGTTGGACGGGCTGAACCAGCGGGCCGCATCTGCTGCGTTGAGTTCGCCCTCCCTGCGTTGCAACGTAACATGGGTCATAGCAGTCATGTGGAGCCGAACGAACGTCGGCCATTCCGGATGAGCACGGAGTTCCATCGTCAATGCCGCTCCGATTCTTGAGGGATGAGGCCGATCTCCGACATAGCCAAGATGATCTAGCAGGCTGCCAAAGTACATCGGACCTTGCCGATCGCTTTCAGAAGTAACTGGGAGGTAGGAAAGACTACCGAGCGTGGCGCGGAGGTGGAGGGTGGAAATTCTGCTCTCAATCCGAGTGCGTATGTAGGAGTTTTCAGGCGACTCCAACGCTGGGAGAGCCTCAAGGATCAGGGCCAAGAGGATCTGCCTTGAAAAGGATCGATTCTGAGCTGCAGATCGCACAGCCGACTGAAGTCCATCAATCTTGCGATTGCTGGCAAGTACTCGCTTCGGCCCCTGCCTAGCCTTCATTCGCTCGATCTGGAGGAGTTGCCGAAGCGTCAAATCCAGCCGACGGACGCCGCTGGCTTGAATGGGTTCCTCGCTCACAATGGTTTCGCAAGTTTGAAGGTCTCGCTGAACAGCGTCAACGAAGCGCACGGTTCCTGAAAATCCGCGCACTAGTGAGACTGCCGACCGATCAAATAATGAGCTCGCCTGGTCAAATGCAGTTGATTCCACAGTGGTAAGCGAATCCACATCTCGGGCGCCATAATGCGATTGCTTGTATTGATCGACTTTGAGTTGGATGTAGGGCCTAAAGTGCTCGCTAGGATCGACAGCGTTCTCGCCCATTAGAAAGAGAAGGCTTCCTCCTTCCAGAAGGCCCGGGAACTCCTCTATTGCCGATGCTACTCTCTGCATGCGAAAAGGATCCGCACAATGCATAACCGCGCGAGGCGCGAGCAGAACCGCCGTCTCGATGTGATTCTCAAGCGGGACTGCGGCCACATCAGTCGAATAGAGTCGGAAGTTATGGATGTCTGATATAGCGATATAGAGGCTCGTCGGTGGCAGATCATTTATTTCGAGGCGGATGAGGCCGTCAGGACCGCGCGTGTCGATCGGATGTAGCGACGAGTCCTCTACCTTTCCGGCGGGGTTGTCGAGACCATCACGCCGTAGCCATGCGGATTCCTGAGTCTCCTTTACGTCTACCTTGATCGGCTCATAGAGGCCATCGGGACTACCATCCCAGCCTTGGCCAACTACGGCGTCGTAATAGGTGGACGAAACTATCAGAGCAGTCGTCGCGCCCGGCCGATCGATCGCACTGCGGACAGGAGCGGAATCTAGAAGTCGGAAGGTGTGGTTCAAGGTCTCACCGGCGACGCCCCCATCGGGCTCGACGAGAACATCTCCACAGTGAACCGCAATCCTTAGCGCGATGCTGGACCCGCGACTGGCGGTCTTGTTATGTCGGTATACTTCGCGCTCAATCGCTGGGATTAGGGAGACAAGGATATCGGTTTTCGGCACCAGCGGCTCGATTACCAAGAAGCCACCGTCACCTGAATCTCCTAGTATGAAGCGAGAGTCATCACCGAAGACCGTCGTAGCCGACGACCGCAGAAAGAACTTGAGCGCCTCGCGGATACGGGAGCGGTCCAAGTCAGTTCGAAATTTGGCCCCGTACTGCTTGACATCAACGGCGACAACGGTGCGCGGGGTCGGTGCTGGTGTAGGCACGAGTGTGAGGTTAGCGCTTCATGCGCAGACGTCGAGTGACGGTCTGATGCCTTCACTCGTCCTGGCCACGGCGCAGTTTATGACCGAACCGTGGGGCAGCCCACATCGTCGCGGGTCAGGCCATGGCGGGAAGGTCTCCACACCTGGTCTTCCTGTCATGGTGTGTCGATGGCCTCACGTACACATGGCGCACAGCCGTCGTGGGGCGACCCATGACGGGTCTTGGACTGGCTGGACAGGCTGGGCAGTGTGGGGCGCTCGACTTGGGATGCTTCGGCGTGTCCGCTCTATCCAGTAGAGCGAGGATTCAGGTCAAGACGGAGTGCCCCGAGCTCGCCGGGTTCAAGCTGCGCGCCCCGCTGCTTCAGGATCTCTGCAAGATCCTCCTGACGGGGTTGGCCGAAGGTGAGGCGGTAGACGGCCAGGTCGTCCTTTAGGCGACGGTAGCGCTCGTGGTCCTGGCTGAGGGGGTACGGCAGGACGTGGCGCTCGATCTTCGTCGAGCCCTCGGTGATCCAGAACGGCGAGAGGTCGCCGAGTTCGCCGTCGGAAGCCTCGACACCCAGGCGGTAGGCGGCGTCCCACGGCTGCTCCCCGCCGTGGACGGCGGCGAGGACGGCCGGACCATGCTGCTCGGCCAGGTTGCGGCGGATGGCGTGGCCGCCGAAGCGGTGGACCCTGCCCTCCCGCTGCTCAAAGTCCACTGGGCTGGCGGGGACGTTCCAATGGACCGCGGCATGGCACCACCAGTGGAAGTCGATGCCCTCCTGGCCGACGCTCGTGGTGGCGAGGACGAACGGCCAGAAGGGGCTGTTGAAGGCGGACCGGATCTCGGGCTGGCGGGCGCCCTCGTCGGCACCGGCCCGCTTGTTGCCGTAGCGGAGGGCGAGGCGGGATGGGAAGGAGATCAGCTGCTGGTGCAGTGGGTCGAACGCCTCGTAGCGGGACGGCCGGATGGTGATCGCCGCTCGGACCGCCTCGGCGACGGAGAGCAGGCGGGCGTCGTCCAGACCCTCCTGGCGCTCGGTGGCGCTCAGGTGGTGCAGGTACTCGTCGAGGACCGCCTCGAGGTTGCCCCAGGCGCAGTAGCGCAGGACCGCCCGCCAGTAGACGGCGTCGGGCAGGAGGCGGTCGAGCGTGAGGATCGAGTCGGGTCGGTTGAACAGGTTCCGCAACCCGCCGGCGATGACGGCGGCCGCTTCCCATCGCCCTGCCTCTGTCGCGGCGTCGCCAGGACTGACGAGTCGTTCGATGCACCGGTAGGCGACGTTGCCGGGTGCGAAGCGACCGAGCTCCTCCAGGACCGCTTCGATGTCATCGGGGGCCGACGTGCGTCGCTCGTCGGCGAGTGGCTGGGCCCCGGTTTGCAGGTCGAACGCCAGCCGCACGTGGGCGCCCAAACCAGTGGAGTCGTCGTCCTCGCCGTCGGCATCGAGCGAGCCGGCCAGCGCCGCGCTGGCGCGCTCCGGCGAGACGTCAGCGGGCAGCGACGCTTGCTCAGCGAACAGCGTGGTCCAGTACCAGGGCTCCGCACCCGTCGCCCGGGGTGGCAGCGGCGCGGATTCGCGCTCGGCACCGTCGAAGGGATCGACTGACCGTGCGAGCGCCGGCGACGGCCAGAAGAGGGCCAAGGTCGTCATCGCCCCCGGGCGATCGCCCTCGAGGCGCCACCCCAAGCGAGCCGCGGTCGCAGTCTCGGTGTCGGTTCCGATGGCGATCTGGCGATTGACCTCGTGGCTCACGAGCGAGGCGATGGCCGTCGGTGTCGCCGCCCACGACGAGAACACCAGGCGCTTGGTCATGGCCTGCAGCGCCGGCTGCGCGAACGGCCCGCCGGGCCGGCTGTACGGCAGCGACGGGGGGACCCAGAGCAGCTGCCACCAGCCCTGACCGACGGTGTCGTCCACAAGGCGACGCATGCGGGCGTTGCCGGGGTTGATGGGGTCACGGCGCCTCACTGCCGCGGCGTCGAGGTGCTGCGTGCGCCGCAGGTGCGGGCCGAGCCGAGCGCGTTCGACGGGATCCTTCAGCGCCGCTCGGAGCTTGTCGCCCAGCTTGTAGCCATCGCCGAAGTTTACGAAGTAGGGCGTGGACTTCCAGTAGTCGATGGCGACCGGCGCATCGAGCGCATCGGCCAGGGCCTCGAGCCTGGCGTACGCGACGACGTCGTCGACCTGCACAGCGTCGACGCTCGTGTGGATCTCCTTCAGCATCCCGTCGTCGCCGAGGCGGGGACGCTCGGTGCGGCACATGAGCTGCGTCAGCGACACCCGCAAGCGATCGCGGAGGACCTGCGTGGGTGCACCGTCCACTGCGGCACGACGGAAGGCGGCCAGATCGTGGACGATCCCGTCGACGGCAGACTTGTCGGGGGCGGCCAGGAAGCCGAGCGTGCGGCGCAGATCGGTCTCGTGATCGTCGCCGGCCCTCGCCTCCTCAGCGTAGGTGAACGCCTTGTACGGCGTGGCCGACAGCAGCAGCACCTTCGCGTCGCCGTAGGTGAAGAGGGCTTCGGCGAGCTCGGCCGCCTCCTGGTAGCGGCTGTCGTCCGTGGCGAGCAGGTGCCGGAACCGCTGGAACTCGTCGAGGATGACCAGGTCGGGCTCGAGGGCATCGACACCTGCCCTCGCCAACAGGTGGCGCATATGACCGATCATCGGCTGGTGCTGGTACCAGAGGTCGTCGGGGATGACCGTCCGGCGGCCGACCTCGGCAACGAAGCCGGCGAACTGATCGATGAGGCCCGCTTCGTCCGCAAGGTCGAGGAAGGGACAGACGATGGCAGGGTCCGGCTCGCGTGCCTCGAGCAGCCACTGGGTCCGGGTGATCTCGCGCTCGAAGGCGACCTGACCGCTGTACGACCGCAGCACCACCGCCGCCGCCTTCTGCTCGGTCCGGCGGGTATACCCCAGGTGCTGGCAGAGAACCACGTGCAGCAACGCCCGCTCCTGCGCCTGCCCGGTCCCTTCCTTCACGTTGAACGACGTGCCGGGGGTGAACGAGACCAGGTTCACCCGCTTGCCCACCTCGGGGTGGGGCTCGCCCGTGAGGTTGCCCGAGTCCCGGGCCAGCAGAGTCAGCCGGGTGCGTTGGTGCTGGGTGCCGGCCTTGAGCACGTCGAGGCGCTTCAGGTTCTGCTCGGCGATGTCGGCGTTGGAGCAGACGTAGATGACGTCGATGCGATCGACCGACGGCTCGCGCTGCAGGTGCTCGATGCAGCGGGCGATCACGCCACGGGCGACCAGGCTCTTGCCGAGCCCCGTCTCGTCCGCCACGAGGAAGCGACGCGCCGCGGGATCGTCGGCGTAGAAGCGCTGGGTGACGTGGTCGACGGTCGCCCGCTGGAAGCCCTTCAGTCCCTCCAGTACCGACTCGGACGAGTAGGTGCCGGTCATCGCATCGCCCCGACCTGCTGGTGGGCGGCCAGCACCGTGGCCCACAGCTCGGAGAACCCGTCGGGCAGGATCGCCCGGCCCGCCTCGGTCGCTTCGAGGCGGGACACCAGTCGCTCGAGGTCGGTGATGGCCTGCGGGCGCTCACCGACAGCACGGACCAGCATCTCGAACACCCCGGCCGTGCCGAAGGCGCTGAACCCCCAGCCGCTCCCGTCACCCGGCATCGCGGCCGTCGGGAGGGGTGGCCCACCGGCCAAGCCCAGCATCAGGGCGAGAAAGCGCATGAACTTCTCGGGGGTGTCGACCTGACGGGCGAGCACCTCGTCGAGCCGCCCGGGTGGATCACCGAGCAGACGGGCTGAGACGACGGTGGCCTGCTCGATGGTTTCGGCACCGAGCGCCGCCGAGAGCCGCAGGACGATGAACGGCGTGACGTCGGCCGTCACCAAGCCACTGAACGGGGCCGCGATCGTGGGGTGCTGCTGGAGGATGGCCGTCCCCGGACGCGTGAGCAGGCCGACCCGCAGCTCCATGTCGGCGGGCAGGTCGAGCGCCTTGGAGCCGGTCACCTCCTCGGTCCACGTGGCGCCGTCGGCGGAGACCGAGGCCACCAGGGTCTGGTCGGCGATGCGACGGAGCTCCCGGTCGAGCCGCTCCCGGAGCGTCTCCTCGGGGGCTGGTTCTGCCCCGCCGGTCGGCGTGTAGCTCTGCAACAGCGACGCGAAGGGGGCGTCGGCGCCGACGAACAGGTCGATGCCCAGCGCCTTGCGCCCAGCTTGGAGCTCGACGACGAACTCGACGTTGTGCTCGCGGAGCCCGGCCGAGGTGGCGTTGGCCGACCCGACGAAGAGCCGGGACTGCTGGTCGTACTCCACCACGTAGGCCTTCGCGTGGAGACCGCCGAGCAGGCTGGTGGAGGCGGGCGCGGGCGCGCCGTCCAGCTCATCAGGCTCGGACAGGCCGGCCATCGGACTCAGAATGTGGCAGGCGAGCCCTTCGAGCGTGGCGGGGTCGAGACCCTCGAGCGCCTCGGGACGCGAGACCACGATGCGCTCCTTGCTCCCCGCGGTCGGGTCGTTGACGCCGGCGTCGTCGAGGAACGGGGACACGATCAGATGGCGGCGACCGCGCATCGCGGCGACGAGCGGCGGCGTGCCCCGGCGGCGCTGGAGGCCGAGCGCGTGGAACGTCATGGTCTTCACGCCGGGCGGGCGTTCCCATTCGACTGAGCGCAGATCCTCGGCCAGCTCGGTGATGGCCTGTGTGCGCTCGATCGACAGGTCGCCGGTGACCATCGCCGGCAGGGCCTTCACGAACTCGACCAGCGGACCGTTGCTCTTCAATCGACGGGTACCGGCGTACCCGTCGAGCCGCACCATGGCATCCCACGAGACGTCATCCGTGAGGTTCCGGGTGCCGCAGAGCAGGCGGTAGGTCGTCGAATCGTCGGCACCGGAGTAGCGCAGCACCCAGACCTTGGGGTGAAAGAGGTAGCCGGGTATCGGCGCCCGTACGTCGTGGACCATGGGCTCGAGGAAGGCCATGAGGTCAGACGGCGTGATCGGCACCCGGCGCTGGCCGGCCTGGCAGAAGATCGTTACCTTCTCGGTGGCGGACCGCACCGCTTCGAGGATGGCGATGGGGTCGGACGAGTTCGCCACGTCGAAGGCGGCGAAGGCGAGGGGGGCGACGAGCGCGGCGGTCAGGTCAAGCGTGAAGCTGGTGGCCACCGCCATGTCGAGCTCGTAGCCAGGGTCGGGGCGAAGTTGCTCTCGGAGGACGGCACGGTCGTCAGGCGCCAGCATCGTCGTCCGATCGGTCGAGCCCGTCGACCAGGTCGTTCACGGTCTGGACGACCTGCGCCCAGCGGAACGACGTGGGTGCGGCGGCGCCTCCACCCCAGGCGGCGAGCAGCTTGTCGTTGACGAGGCGGGCCTGTCCCTGCTTCAGGAACTTCTCCCGATTCTCTATGTGGCTTCGCAGCGCCTGGTCGTCGGCGAGGTCGGGAGGCGCCGCTCGCGCCACGTCGAACCACTGGTCGAAGAACGCTCTCGTCAGGTGGTTGATCTTCGGGTTGCGGGTGCGGAGGCGCGACCAGAAGTCGGCGCTGTCCCAGCCGTCGAACAGCGCCGGGTTCTCGTGGCGGTCCTCGATCCAGTCCCGGATCCGCTCGACGTAGTAGTCGCGGTCGGCGTCGACACGATCGAAGCCCGCATTGGCGTAGCGCTCGGCGAGCAGCAGGTCGTACAGCCGGCGAGCACCGTCGCTGGCCACAGAGAAGCGGTGGGCGTCGTCGAGGTCGGCGAGGATTTCGGTCTCGGCGGTCCGACAGACCGGGTCGTCCCACGGCATCACTTCGGCCGTCAGCGGTATGGCCGTGCGAACGAGGTGGGCGAACAACGAGTCGCCGGTGGTCGCCAGGATCCGCTCCCGCAGCCACTCGGCCTCGTGCGCGTGGAGGCGGAAGGCGCCGTCGAGGTTCTCTTTCGGGAAGCCGGTGGGCGCCTCGCCCACGCCGGGGTGCCAGACCGACTGGACCCGGTCGGCCAGCTCGTCGGCGTCGTCGGGCGCGGTGGGCCCCCGCAGGTGGCGGGACCGGTCGAGCGTCTCGGCAATCGTGCCGGGCCAGGCGAGAATTCCCCAGGCATTGAGCGCCGACCAGTACGCAGTCGACGGAAGCTGGCGCACCTGGGCGCCGGCCTCGATGCCGATCAGCCCCCGACGCTCATCGCTGGTCAGGTCGGGGGCGTCACGGAACACCGTGATCATCTGCCGCTCGTACCAGTCGAGCGACTTCTCGGGCTGCTTCTCGCGGGCGGCCCGCTCACAGAACCACGGGATGAAGAGCAGATAGCGGGCCCGGCTGTGCAGGACAGAGGTGCCGGGAAAGAGCGTGTCGGCGAGCGCCACGACAATGCGGCGCCCACCCAGCTCGTCCTGCGTGTCCTTCTGCGAGAACAGCTGGACCACCTCACGAACCCGGCGCTGCTCCTCCGCGCTCGCGTCCAGCCATGACACGGTTGATGTCACCTACGCCTCCCGCCGCTCGTTGCTTCCACCTATGGCCGTGCACTGAACCCAAGGCAAGTATCGTCGGCCGTCACGATCGCCGGGGAGAACGGGCCCTACGAGAGGCGGTGAATGCTTTCAATGTCTCCGAGTCCAGACGTGCTTGCGGCGTTGGCGCTGTATCTGTTGAAGGCCGTGACCGACGGCGGCGCTAAAGAGGTTGGATCCGGATTGGCAAAGCGCATCTTCGCGCGATTTCCGCGCCGGCAGGTCGAGGAGATCGCCGCCTCGTCCACCCCCGAGCTCGAGAAAGTCGAGACCCTTGCTTCCGAACTCAAGGAGGCGAGCGCGGACGAACTCGTCCTGAAACTCATCGAAGAGTTCCACGACGCAGATTCCGACCGGTTCCACGAGTGGTCAGCCCTGGTCCGAGACCTCGCGACGAAGGCGGGTAACAACCAGACCACCGGACCAGGCGGCGTCAACGTCATCGGACCTGTGGCCGAGATCACGGTCAACCCCCCTCCAAGCTATGGGCACGAGTCCCGCAGTCTCCCGGCAGTGGAGATCGTTCGGCCTGTCGCGTCACCGCTCGAGCTCGATCCGCACGAGGCCACGCTTGTGCGCGTCAACGTCGCCAACCGGGGTGGGCACTCCGCCAGCATCGTGGTCGAGATCAACGTCAAGCAGCACCCCTGGGTGGAAGAGATCGGAAGGGCTCATCGCCAGGCCTTCGTGCTCGACGGAGACGACGAGCGCAGCGTCACCTTCACCATCCGGCCCAAGGACCCGTCCGAGGCGGGGGCTGATGTCGGAGTCTTCAGCTGCTTCATCTACGTGCAGCACAAGCCGAGCGGCAACCTTCTCGACTCCGCCACAATCGACGTTCGGGTTCCTGCCCGCCCGGACGTCTCGGTCGAGGGTCCCTCAGCCGTCGACCTCACCGGGGATGCCTTCCCACTCACCGTCGAGAATCACGGCAACATCAGCGAGGAGCTCCAGGTATCCGCCCGATCGACCGAAACGCTTCGTGTTTCGCTCAATCCCGACAGATTTGTCCTACGGCCAGGTGCCGGACGGGAGGTTCTCGTCCGACGCACCAGTGAGCGACCAGTCCTCTGGGCGCGACACAGTCGGCTGACGATCAACGTTCAAGGCGAGAAGTCGGCAGAGACCGCTGTTGACGTCCTCGAGCGAGCTGTGGTCCCTCGCGGCGTCCTCGCAGCCATCGTGGCAGTTGTCTTCGTCGCGGCTGCACTGCTGGCCAGCCGTGGCGGAGGGGACAGCTCGCAGGCTCAAGATGCGCCAACAAGCTCGACCGTGGCGGCCGCTGGCCCTTCGAGCACTGCCACATCCGGTGCTACCGAGCCAAATGCCGAAGGCGGGGCCGTTGAGCCAGTGCCTCTGGGAGGCCTCCCGGACTTGTCCGATGATCTACGGACAGTTCTGGCACAGCGGTACGCGTCGGCCCTCGCAGCCAAGGACGTGACCGTCGTTCAGCAGCTCGACCCGGCGCATGGCTGGGATCAAGCGGAACTGGATCGGGGATACTTCAATACCGTCGACAGCACCGTGGTGCCCGTTCGAGCCAGTCGCGTGAACGCCGACATCTCCGAACTTCTCCTCGCCTTCGTCGCCCACGAGGGGACCGACGATGATCGGTTGGCAGTCCGGACGCGAGGCTGGTGTGGTGTCTGGACCGTGGACACCGCGGCCTCAACCGTGACTCAGACCCAGAACTCTCCAGACCTGGTCTACAACGAAGAGTCGGTCGTCGAAGTCTCAAGCATCCAGGCTGACCTGCGTTCGACCTGTGACAACCTGCAGTTCCCGGAGAGATCGGGTTTCCGGCGGATCTCGACCGAGCAGTTCGAGGTCGAGGTTCCTGACGGCTGGGCGGCGGTGGCGTTCGATGACAGTGACGCAAGGGTTACATCGGTCGGGCAGGACCTTTCTTCGAACGATGATCCTGAGCTGCTTAGGGTCCAGAGTTCGTTTCCCTTGTCAGGTGCCGGGAGCGTCGAAGACCGGATCATGGCCTCGTGCACTCGTGCGTACGAACAGATCACCAGCGACGACGAGGAACCAGGCCGATTCGAATCGACGATCAACGCTCCGTCTTTCACCGACGTCGGCTCGTATCATCCCTGCTTCTTCGAGTACCGACGTTCTGATGGCCGGGCCGTGGTCGTGTACCAGTTCTCCGACGGCACCCGGGGATTCGGAGTTCGTGCGGAATCGGGTTCGAACTTCCTCCACGCTCAGCAGGTCGCCACCCACGCGGTCGCCACCATCGACCCAGTCGTCGCGTGTGAACAGTTCTGCGAGTGAGACTCAGACAACGCGGGTAGGGCCGGGCAGCCATGTCAGACCCGTGACGGACTCGCGCTATGCCCGCTGCAGCGGTGTCTCGATCTGCCCCAAGAGTTCAACAACCTCGGGGTCGATCTCGGCTGCCGTGAGTCGCCGAGCGAGTCGCGAGGCGGAAACAGTCGACAGACCGTCGGCCTGCAGGCCGGTGTTCAGTCCGCTGAGAATCTCCTTCGCCGGGTATCGGGTCAGTCGCCATGCTGGATCCGACGACCATCGATCGATCTCATCGAGTGCGGCCTGGATCTTGGTCACCCTCGAGTCGGGGGACTTCGTCGGCTCCAGGCGTTCGGACAGGAATCGAGCCCGAACAGCCGAGGTCATCTGATCCGTCACGAGCGCCAGCCGGTCGTTGATGTCGGGGACCGGGAGCGCCGTCACCCGCGCCAGCACGGGAGGTTCCAATAGATAGCTCTCGATCTCCTTCCGTCGCCAGACATGAGCGCTGACCCCACTCTTCTCGAGCTGCCGCTCGACTCTGCGGAGCTCCTCCATGGTCCGGAAGTCGCGATCGAGGACGACGAACACCTCGACCGCCCCCTCCAAGAACTCGTCGAGGAGCCACGCGAACGGCTCGACGTGGACCCAGTGGCTGAATCCCTGCATCCCGATCACCGAGCAGCCCCGTTCCTCGGCCACCGCCACACAGCCGGCGGTCTTCGCCAGACTGCGCAGGAAGGTCATGTCGTTCCCCTCGACGAAGAGAACGACCTTTGCCCGCAGTGCTGACGCCAGCCGGAGATTGAACCCCGAGCCGATCTGCGCAGAAAGGTCCTGGAGCGTTGACGCGTTGGGACGCCGAACGCCCCTCGCTCGGGACTTGTCGACCCAGATCACCGAGTCCGCAGGTGCCTCGGCGAGCATCTCGGGCGAGTGCGTAGCTGTGATCGTCTGCGCGTCCATCGACTCGAGGAGGCGGACGAGGCGCCGCTGGAGATCTGCGTGCAGGTAGAGATCTGGTTCGTCAAGCACAATGACCGACGCATCCCGCAATCGCCACAGATGGGCGAGGATCTGGACGAACACCTGCAGGCCGTCGCCAGACCAGAAGAGCTCCTTCTCGGTGCGATCGCGTTGCTCGCGAACGAAGACGTCAAGCTCCCGCTCGCCAGGACCCTCACCTGGTCGACTGGCAACCCTCAGGGTGGCCAGCTCAGGAAGCCATCGAAGGGCGAACTCCCGAAACTCGTCGAACTCACCAGCCTCATCGATGAGCCGCAGATGGTTCCTCGTGTGCTGGCTGGTACGACGGCCCTCGTAGTGCGACCGGACATAGTCGTCCCCGAGCACGTTCTCCGTCCGGTTGATCGGCGCGAGCCCGGGGATGACTCCGATCGGCTCCGTCAGCTCGCGCACCTTGGCGGGCTGGACGACCGTGACGCCTGCCTTGTTTCGCACGTAGAAGAACGGAGGGTGTTGGTACCCTTCGTCGCCCTCATCGTCATCACCATCGTTGGCGACTTCGGCCGGCCACACAGCAGTGACCGTGACTCCTGTGTCGAAGGTCATGGAGACGCTGGTCTCGTCGTTGCGAAACTGGTGCCGGAGGTTCTCGACCACAAGTCCGAGAGCCTCGCCGTTGAGCGCGTGCGCCTGCGTGGGGATCTCTCGGTGGCGCTCGTAGAGCGTCGGCTTCAGTCGGCGCGCCTGGGTCAACATCCCGGACGAAGCTCGGACGGCGGCGATAAGCGTCGACTTCCCCGCGTTGTTCGGACCCACCAAGAAAGCATTCGCCCCGAGATTCAGAGTGAACTTCTCGAACGCCTTGAATCGTCGGAGCTGGAGCTGGGTGATCCGCACCGGCGTAAGCATGCCAGGGCAACGCCAAGAGGATCCCGAGCTTTCAGAACATGAGGCTGACCGCACCTAACGCTCGGTCGTCACCTCGTCGTAGAGCGTCCGGTCCGCCAGGTTTGACACGCACAGCCGCCGGCGAAGGCATGGTATAGAGGTGAAGACGACGACGGCGAGCATCCAGAACCTCGTGGACCGAGTGAACCGAGGAGAGATTCGGCTGCCGGAGATTCAACGCGCGTACGTCTGGAAGGCCGCCCAAGTGGCTGGCCTGTTCGACTCCCTCTACAAGGGCTACCCCTCGGGATCCCTTCTGCTCTGGGAGACCGACGAACGCATCACGGAGCGGTCCGCGGCGCTCGATGGTCCTCAGGAGGAACCGCTCGTCCGACCTCAGTACCTGCTCGACGGACAGCAGCGGCTGACGTCCCTTCATCGAGTCTTCGTCGGCCACAGCGACGCCCAGCTGCGTTTCAACGTGGTGACCGAGCGGTTCCAGATGGCCAGCCCGGCGACCGATCGGGACCAGCGGTGGGTGAACGTCACCGAGCTCCTGACCGGCGCGACAAAACCCTTCGGTCTCGTGAAACAGCTCACCGAGGCCCACAAGAACCTCGATCCCGAGGTCACGAACGAGCGCCTCGAGCGTCTAAAGAAGATCGCTGACTACCCCTACTACGTCGAGATCATCGACGGTCTGCCCTATAGCGAGGTCACGGACATCTTCGTCCGGGTGAACTCGAAGGGCCGTGCCCTCAAGGCCACCGACCTCGCCCTTGCCACCCTGTCAGCGCGGTGGCCCGGCGTCGTGGCCAAGCTCGACGCAGAAGCAACCCGCTACGCCGAGCAAGGTTTCGCAACGCTCGACGTCGCCTTTCTCGTTCGCCTCCTCGCCGCGCTCGCAACCACGCAGGGCGGCATCGCCGGCCTCGGACAGGCCGCCACGGACGACCTCGAGTCCGCTTGGCAGCTCGCCAGGAAGGGGTTGTCCCACACGATCAACGTGCTTCGGCAGAACGCGGGGATCCGGACAAGCTCCCTGATCACCTCGACGAACGCGCTGATCCCGATCGCCACGTTCCTGGGCACCCGGCCTGATGAGCCACTCGATGCGCAGGATGCCAACGCTCTCGTCTACTGGATGTTCGGTGCGAACCTGGCGCTTCGGTACAGCGCTGGTAAGGAAACTCGTCTCGCTGAAGACCTTGCCGCGGTGCGGAGCAGCGAGCCGATCAGGAACCTTCTGCGCAACCTCGGTCTGTTCGACCACCGGATCGGAGTATCGCCATCGGCGCTCGTCGGGCGTGGTGTGGCCAGCCCGTTCTTCCCGCTGAGTTACCTCGTCGCACAGCAGCAGGGAGCCAAGGACTGGTTCTTTGGCCTCGATATCGGCACCGACCTCGACGGCGAGTTCCGGCTTGAGTACCACCACATCCATCCCCAGGCCACGCTGCGCGGGCGCTTCGCGAAGGGCGAGATCAACGACATCGCCAACCTCGCCTTCATCTCGGGCAGAGCGAACCGCAAAATCGGTCGACGCGACCCGAGCGCGTACCTTCCAGAGGTGGGTGAGGCGCAACGTGCAGCGCACCTGATCCCCACGGCTGAGTACCTATGGCTCACCGTCAACTACCGGGGTTTCCTGCGGAGTAGGCGCGAGATGCTGGCTCAGGCCATGACCGATCTGCTCGACTCGTATCGTCCTGGTTTCCTCGACGCCGCCGTGAGCCCGAGGCTCGACGAGACCCGCGATCTGGCGCTCGACCTCACGACCTACGGCGACGCTTCAGACCGGTCTGATTCGATTGTGGTGTTCACCGCCAGGGCTCGGAAGGAGTCGGCCTCAGCGGCCGTCGATGGAAAGGACCTCCGCCAGCTGATCGATGACCTGGCCAGCGGCCTGTCCGCCGGGTTCCAACTCGGCGCCCAGTGGATCGACATCAGCCCTGGTGACGAGACGATTGAGGTACCGATCGGCCCCCTCCAGATCATTGGCACTGTCGATGAGTGGATCCAGGTGATCACTCGGGAACTCGGTGATGACCGACAGCCGCTGTCCGAGCTGCCACAGATGTCAGACGAGGAGTGGGTCAGTGGGCGAGAGGAGTTCCCAGTGGTTGATGCGTCTGGGGTACCCACATCGACCGCACCCGAGGCAGCGGCCGAGGAGGATCTGCTCCCGCCGGAAACAGGCGTGTCCTCCGTGAGGCCGTTGCTCGAGCTAATTGAGGCTGGCGTACTCCAAGAGGGTGAGGAGCTGGAGTGGAATCGCCCGCAGGTCGGCCAGGTCTTCCGCCTCGTGCTCGAGGGCGATGGCTCGCTGGTCACCGAGGACGGGCGGCGGTTCAGCTCACCGTCCCAGGCGGCCACACAGCTGTCCGGAACTTCCAACAACGGGTGGAAGGTCTGGCGCGTCCCTCGAATCGGGAATGCCCTACTCGACGACCTTCGCTGAGTCACGAGACGCGATCGAGTCGATCACTTCGACCTGCCGAACGAGATCGTCGACGGCTTCATCGGCGCCGCGGCCGGCCAGAATTGGGAGGGGTAGCCACGTGTGCGGCGTGCCCGGCACAAGTTCTGCCGCATAGCGGGAGGAACGAAGGTTCCTCAGCGCCACCCTAAAGGCGGGGGTCTTGCAGTGGTAGCGGAGCCAGATTGGCGTCGTGTGGCCGTCGAAGGCATCACGGACTCCGATGCTGAGGGCGGTCTCCCTCGAAACCTGGGACGGCGCGTAACGCCGCCGGTAGCCATACCCGCCGACCCTGCTGGGCTCGAGGCTCATTGGAAACACGGCGGTCGCCGCGTCGAAGAGACGACGGCTGGCCCGATCGACGAGGGCCACGAACTCGGCTTCGTGCTCCTGCCATAGCGAGCCGCCAGCAGGAACACGGAAGTCCCCGGTGAAGGTGGCGTACATGCCTCGCAGCTGCACGGCATCGCACGCCTGGCTCCCGCTCAGGACTCCGTCAAGCGCCTCGAACACCTCCTCCCAGGAGATCACGGCCGTAGCCACGGCTCGCGCCAAGCCGGGTGCAGGCAACCCCGGCACGTCGCTGCCGAAGGTTGCGTCGATGATCTTCGTGGCCTCCTCGCGTCGATACGAGGGCACCAGCACGGCGAGAACCGGGTCGGCGGCGGCGCCACTCGCGACGTGGGAGGCGTAGGACAGAAGTTGCGCCGGGTCGAGCGCGGCATCGAGCTTGGCCTCGATCTCGACAACCGGAGTGCGGTAGTCCAACTGGCCTTCCAGATCGACGCGTCCTCGGTCCGCATGGGAAACCTCGGGCGCCCACACGAGGTCTCGGGGAAGATCAGCTCCTGCCTTGTCCGACAACAGCGTCGCCAGGGCAGCGCCTCGCGGCCGGGTCCTGCAGCAGATACGCGAGCCCGTGTGTGCACAGCACCTCGCTCTGCCGCCAGAGAAGGCCCGTCTGGGCGAGGTAGCCCGCGAGTGTCCGCTGGTTCACCTGCCCCTCCCCCTACCTCGTCGTTCGAAACCGTAGCCCTGGATCTCGACAGTCGAGGAAGGAATCGCCAACTCACTTTTCCGCCGCTTTGGTCGCTAGGACCTGAAGGCGAGCGGGAGATGAGACGTGCACATGACTGCGGAGCTGGACCAGGTTGTCGTGATCAAGGCCGACGGCAACAACAACGTCCGGCTGGCGTTGCCCGTCGGCGCGTTCGAGGCGGCGGAGGTGCTGCCGTCGGCGCACCCAGAAGTCGTCGAGCCGTCCGGTCTACCCGGACACCTGGAGGTAACGGTCGGCGCCGCCGGCAGTCGCTACCTGGCCGACCTGACGGGACTCCCACCCAAGCCCCGCGAGTGGCCCGAGGAGATCGATGGAATCGCAAAGGTGGTGGCCGAGGCGGTCCCCTTCACAACTATTCGCGTTCGTGGCGAACGAGCGAACGGTCAGAACCGGCGGGTAGCGATCTACTCGGGCGATCTCGCTCGGGGGCAGGGCGACTCGGTTGATGAGGTCTACAGCAAGTTCGGTGGGAGCTCGGCGCCGTCGACGGCGAACCGCGATGGTTCCACTAGCGCCCATACCAAGGCCGAGGTCTTGGCCGATCATCCGATGCTCGATCGGATCCTCGACGTGACGGCCCGCTTCGTCGCCCTCGTCGTGCCGCACCCCGTGTCCACCGTCGGCGAGACCTGGGGAGTCACCTCACCGTCGGAGACGGTGGTGATCAGGGTCAACTGTGGTTGGCAGGAGGTCCTGTGGTGTCGGAGCCGCAACGATGCGCTCGAGTGGGGGCTGTCCGTCCCCGCCGGTGTCGATGAAGCGGACGCTCGACGGGTGGCGTCCCACCTCGGCACCGCGATCGCTGACGGCTACCGGTACAAGGGCCCCCCGGCCAACGTCGGCATCGAGATCGGTGACGGTCAGATCGACGAGGCCCTTGCCGCGGGTCCGCTGCTTCCTGCCGTGCGCGAACTGGCTGTCGGGCTTTCGCATCGACGGCTCCCCAATGCGAACCGCCACGATCCAAACGTGTACTCGCTGCTGCTGCCGATGCTCGGCGACGGCTGAACGAGCCTCAGACTGCGACAGCGGCGGGACTCGAGGCCAGCAGCACCGCCAGTCGGCCGACGTGAGCCAGCAGGTCGGTCGGCAACTGGTCGAGATCGAGGGCGGTGACCTCGATGCGGGTGCCGGCGTTGAGGATCTGATGCGTGGCCGCCTCCTCGTTGCCGGCCGCATAGATCAACTGGCCGGTGGGCAGGTCGAGGGCGGTGCAGTAGGCCAGCGCCTGGTAGGCGTCGGCGTTGGGCATGTCTGCCTTGTGCAGCGACTTGTACTTGATGTCGGCCACGCCGCGACACTGGCCCCCTGACCACCAAGTCAGGTCGGGCTTGATCGTGACGCGCCCCGCCTCGTCGAGGTAACCAGGCCGCTGCGGCACCACGCTGAGGCCGAGCCGGCCCAGTTCGGCGGTGAGAGCGGCGGTCACGAAGTCCTCGAACACCTTGTTCATGTCGAACAGGAACGACACCGCCGTGTGCCCGCCTCGATGGAGGTCGACGGACAGGTTGTCGAGGATGAGCGTGGCCAGGGTCGCTGCACCGCGATAGCGGTCGTTGAGACGACTGAAGCGAATCGCTGGCGGCTGCTGCCCGGGGATGACGTAGGTCACGCCGTCGAGAACTGCGTCGATCCGAGCCAGCCGATGCCGGCTGCGATCGTCGAGGTCGCGGAGTTGGCGGAGTCGGGCTGCCGCCGATCGGATGAGTTGGTTCTCGGCGATGTCGGTGGTGAAGTCGTCGTAGGCCACCTCGACGGGAAGGGCCAGCCCAAAGCGACGGCGCACCTGGTCGGCCTCCCTGATGCGCCCCCGGACCGCCGGTATGGCCTCCTCTACCCGCCGATAGCCCTGGAGAATGCCCTGGCTGAATGCCCGATCGACTTGGTGTAGGAAGCCGTGGACCATTGCCGACACCAGGTCCTCCGCTTTGGCGAAGTCGGCGGCGTCCTGGTGCCAACCTGTGCTGTCGGCTGCGTACCCCAGCAGGAAGAACAGGCGCTCGACTGCGACCTTCGGCCGGATCCTCACCTCGCAGTCGCCGGCGAAGACGACGCCGACGTACTGGGCGGCGGTGACGTCCCACCGGTCGGGGTCGAGCGCCGACGGCGCCACCGAAACCGCCGGCGACGCGTGCAGCGCGGCCGCCGTCGGCTTGTCGAGTTCGATGCCTGCGACGGTGCCGTACTCGACGAGATCGACGTGCCTCATGGCTCGAGTTGGGCTTCCACCTGTTCCTCGTCGCCCACGTTCGTCCGGGCCACCGCTGCTTCGATGGCGGGCAGACCGAAGTCGCGCTCGACGTCACGACCCGAGCCGGTGAAGTGCTCCTCGAGCAGCGGCAGGATGGCGTACCGCCACACGCGCTCGAGGCCGCCCGGCTCGTCCACACCGTCGCCCATGACGTACGACGGACCGACGGCAAAGTCCTTGTCGTCGATCCGCCGGTTCAGCTCGTCGAGCACGTCGGCCAGGTGGGTCGACCGGCCGGACGCAGCCAAGTGCGCTCGCAACATGCCCTTGACCGGTGCGGCCACGGGCGAGAACTCGATGACGTAGAAGCGCCGGCGCATGGCCGCATCGACCAGCGCGATCGACCGGTCGGCGGTGTTCATCGTCCCGATCAGGAACAGGTTGTCGGGGAGGGTGAAGTTGCTCTCGGGCGAGTACTGGAGACTGACGGCCTCGTCGCGGTACTCGAGCAGGAAGTACAGCTCACCGAACACCTTGGCCAGGTTGGCCCGGTTGATCTCGTCGATGATCAGCAGATGAGGTACATCGGGCTCCTCGGCGGCACGCTCGGCGATCTGGCGTAGGGGCCCACCGACGAGCTCGAAGGCGATGCCGGTCGACTCGTCGGCGCTCTGCCTCGGGCGGAAGCCCTCGAAGAAGTCCTCGTAGGCGTACGAGGGGTGGAACTGCAGCAGCTTCCACGAACCGCCGCCTTCGGTGAGATGACGGGCCAACGCTCGCGCGATGTAGGTCTTGCCGGTCCCCGGCGGCCCGTAGAAGATCACCTGACGCTTCTGCTGGAGGAGATCAATCCACTCCTGCAGGTTCGATCTCGGCAGGCTCAGCGTCCGGGCCAGCTCAGTGGTGGCGGCGAGAAGCGTGAGGTTGCGCTCATCCCCTTCAGGAGCGGGTGCGTCGGTACCGGTCAAGGCTGCCTCGAAGTCATAGATCGTCTTGGTCACGTCGGACACCGTGGGCCTCGCGTTGAGCGCATCGATCGCCGGTCCGGGCAGGTCATGTCGCTGGAGCGGCGAGTCGGCGTTCAGCCACTCGACGTCGCGTTGGCGGCGCTCGCTGAGCCGTTCGGACTCGACCCACCGAGCATCTGAGGTGACCGTTCCGAGGTAGACGTCGGCCCCGTCGACGGTCACGACGAGGTCGCCGATCTCGATCTGGCTGAGGAAACGGTGGAGGTTGCCCGCGTGCGAACGTACCCGGCCGATGCTGTCGTCTGGGAAGGCCTCCTGGGTCAGCCGCACGATGTCGTCTCGCGGCGCTCCGGTGGGGATGTCACCCACCTGGGCCCAGCCCACCGAACAGAAACCCTCGTCCAGCCAGCGAGGCACCAGGTTCTCGCCCACGACGCTGGCACCGCGCACCAGCCAGGCCCGGCGCCGTCTCTGCCCCGCCGTTCCAGAGCCCGACTGACGGGTCGGCTGCCAAAGCGGCTTGATTCCCTCCTGATAGAAGTCGAGCGGCTCGCCATGCTCGGCGGCCAGACTCTGGCGGATCGAGAGGAGAGCCTCGTCGAGATCGTCGGCGCCGTCGGATCGATCGCCGAACGCCTTCGCTATGGCCTGCTTGTGGTCGTTCGACACGATCGGCTCGAAGGTGTCGGGGTGAACAAAATGGAGCAGGGCGTTGGCCTGTGCCTGCGATGCGGGCACGTCGATGGTCTCGAGGGCGTTCTTGAACGCCCACGGATCGGTGAGCAGCCGCTCGCGTGCCTCCACATCCGCCTGCTTCCAGGCAACGGTGAAATCGATCAGGAAGCGGAACTGCTCCTTGCGAAACGTCTTGAACGCTATGCCCGTGTTCGCCAAGCCGGTCCCCAAGGCGTCGCCCAAATCGGACGGGATGGCCACCCCGCTGCCACCGACCTGCAGAATCCGCTCGATGAGGCCCCGCTTCGTCGGTTCCCCCATGTCGTTGGACATGACGAGATGGACGTAGAGCATCTCGGCAGCGAGCTGACTCACTTCTGGCGGTGCTCCCTCCAGATGATCACGGAGCTTGTCCTCGAACCCATCCCCCGTGATCGTTCCGCGCTGCCGCAGCTCGGTGGCGTTGGCGAGCGACCAGATTGCGACGCCGGGGCTGAACAGCGAATCGTCCGCACGGAGACAGCGGTCAATCCACTGCCGTACCGCGGCGTACACCGGCGCCGTGTTTAGTCGCGCACTGACTGCCATGGAACCCCCTGATTCGCCATCCGGACCGCCGCACCGTACATCGGGTCGCTCAGCGCCCGACCGCCACACCATTCGGCGTCACCGCCAGAGCGCTCCGCCGTTCGTCCTGCTCGTTCGCGTCGGACTCGTTGGCCTTCGTCTGCTTCGGCTCGGCCTTGATCAGCTCCTGGTGTTGCGTACGTGCCGGTGAGGGCCGATGAAGCCGACGTGCATCTTGCCGGTGACTCCGTCGCAGTCGTCGTAGAAGTAGAGACGAGGGATGCTGTTGCCACCACCAGCTTGGATCTTGAGGTGGGCGAACATGTGCACACGTCCCGAGTCGTCCACCCTGGTATCGACCGGGAAGCTGCGCTGGTTCCTCAGTCGATCGTTGGTCAGCACCGTGTCCGACTCGGTCATCGCGAGCTTTGCCCCCGGCCATGCCCCGCTGGCGTCGCACCACAACTTGAATCCTGCCGGTTGCTCGCCTTCGGCTTTGCAGCGCGCATAGTCGTTGAGCGCCTGGAGGCCACGCCAAGTTGCCGACGCCCACACGTAGTACTTCTCTGCGCTGTCGAGCTCGTCGACGTCCACCAACGCATCGGGTGGGATCACGACGTAGGGCAGGTGGGCAGCCGCTAGAGCCACAGCATCGGTGATGCTCTCGGGAACGATCGGCTCATCGAGCTCCTGCAGGTCGGCGCCAGGTTCCGCGCTCGCCTGTCGCACGAGCAGGCTCATCGTTCGCCGGAGCTGATCGCTCTCGCGCCGCAGCTCATCGAGCTCGTCAGCGTCGTCGAGCCGGTCCTCCTCGGCCTGCTCGACGAGCGACTGGAGGCGGCTGATGTCCTCGCGCATGCGCCGCTCGGACGCTTCCCTGATGAGATCTGCCTCAGCGAGAAGAGCTGTGAGATCCTCGATCTCCCGGCGCAGCTCAACCGGAGCCTCAGCGTCGGCGGCGACGTTGCGTCCCGCTGTGATCTCGGCTGCACGATCGAGCACTTCGCGCTCGGAGGGCCGACGGAGCAGGTCGCCGAGCCGGTCCCACGAATCAGGGATCGGCTGATGGATGTCCAAACGGATCAGCCGGCGTGCCAGGAGCGATGCCGCTCGTCGAGGATGATCGGCGATCACCCTCAAGGCAGTCCAGCGGTGACGGCGGGCGTCATCGGGATCGTCTGCCTGCAGGCGTGGGAGGTAAAGACGCACGGCGCCGCCAAAGACCCCGAAGCCGTCAGGCAGGGCCCTATTCAAGGCATCGCAGCCCGTAGGACTAACGGTGTAGACGTGCACCAATCCCACCAACGCAGCTGCGGCCGTGTCAGCTCGCTGAATCGTGATCGGAGGCTCCGACCGAACGTCCGGCGAAAAGACCACGATTGGCAGAGAACGCTCAGGGTCGAGCAACGCATTCGTTAGCTCGTGGATGTTGGTGTGGTGCAATCGCCGCGCGTCAGTGCGTACCTGTTGCCCGAAGATGGTCGGACGTCCGCCATTGTCGATGAGCCCACGCACGAGTCGGGGCGCAGCCATGTCGGGTTCGCGTCCAGACGGATCGTTGCAGTCGACGTCGACCCAGAACGTGCGGTTGCCGCCTGCCTTGCCATCGACCTCTTGCCCAGATCCAGAGTCGTCTGCAAGCGCCGTGGCCGTCGTCGTCCAGGTTCGACCGCGCGGATCTCGCTCCGACAACGTGCATTGGAGCGCACGGCCAACCTCCACGTCCGCCCTTCGGACATCGATCCACACCCTGTCTGAGTGGTCATATCGACCGCGCCGAGGGAAGTCGTCTTTCCTAATTCCCTTGGACGAGCACCACTTCTGGAACTCGTCTTCGAGGAGCGCCGTGGGATTCGACCAATCGTCCTCCCATACCGCCCTGTAGACCAGTGTCACTTCACTCGCTCCCTGTCACAACAGCCTGGGTTCGTGAGATCCCGGACACCCTCCCGACATTTGGTCACAGAACCCCACTGTGCCGTATGCCATGGACGGATCGACCTTCCCACATGACGAGGAACAGGGTGTCCGACTCGATCGGGCGCCCCAGCAGGGCTGCCGTCCTTTCGAACTCCATGTCACCCTCCCTTTGTTGCCGCCATCACGAGCGCTTCGGTCCGACCAATCCACTCGGTCAGTCCGTCGCCGGTCGGGGCAAGGTCGTACGGGTGGTGATGGCAGGCGGTGCTGAGGCGACCCCAGAGCCATGCCGCCTCGTGGGCGATGGCAGGGTCAACCAGTTCGTTGAGGCAAGCGAGGCGAACCCGCATCGAGATGCCGTCCGGTTCGGGGATGCGGTCGGCCAACAGGGCGTCGACGGCGAGCTCGAGCGCCTGACGTGTCAGCAACGCCGCCGCTCGGGGCCAGGCGTCAGCGAGCCCCGTGTCCGGGTTCTGGACGCCGATCCGGGCCGCGGCGAGCACGCCCCGTGCCTCGGCCAGGTCACTCATCGCCGTGGCCCCGGGGGCGGAGGTCACAGCTCGACCAGCCGATCCACGAGATCACGGGTATTGCTGACCAGGTCCTTTGCCCGACCGGCCGTGAAGGTGGCGGCGACGGCATGCGCCCCCTTGTTGCAGATCATCACCGTGTCGCCGGCTCGCCCACCCCACTTCGAGTTCACATGGCTCATCACGTCCCCAGATCGACCGGCGTCACCGAAGATCGCCAGGGCCAGCGTCTGCAACAGCGTGTTCTGATCGGCGAGAACCCGTTCGACGTCGGCGTGAGCGGTGCCGGCCGCAAGCAGCTTGCGGCACGCTACGTCGATGCACGCGGCCTCGACGGCATGACGGCAGAGACCGGGGACCACCCGACGCACCACGTCGTTCGGCACCTGCTGGGACTTCGCCACTCCCCACGCATCGTCGAGGTAGGTGTACGCCGGGTGTTGGGCCACGCGGGCCTCAACCACCGAGCTCGGCCGTCGAGTCACCTCGATGACCGTGGCATTGAGACTCAGGCGCCGAGTGGCGTCCGGCAGCCGGTCGTCGTGAGTGAAGACCACGACCTGTCGTGTCTTCGCCAGCTCTGCGAGCAGTGAGGCGAGGCCATCGACCCGGGCCGGGTCCATGGCCTGCACCGGGTCGTCGATGAGGACGAAGCCGAAGGGGCTGGCCGGCAGGGTGGCCCGTGGTACGAACAGCGAGAGGGCGAGGGCGTGCAGCTCACCCTGACTCATGACGCCGAGGGCCACACCGTCGATGCCGTCGACGTTCACCTGAACGTTGACGTTGCGGCGGGTCTTCGAGCCAGCGAGCACGACGTCGGCGATTTCGACCGACGAGTTCTGTCGGAGCTGGTCCCAGGTCTCCTTCACTTGGGTGGCGACCGGCGCAAAGCGAGCATCGCGTAGCTCCTCGGCGATGCCGGCCAGCCACTTCTCCCCCGCGCTCAGGCGCTTGCCCAGCGCATCGGCGGCCTGTGCTTCCTCCGCGTCGGGAAGGAAGCCCATGAGCTGCGTCGCCCACGGACGCCAGAGGTCGTCGAGCTGGTCGTGGCGGACTCGCGCCGCAGTAGCCAGCGCGGCCGTCGCGTCGATGACGGCGGCGACCTGCATGACGAGATGGTCTGCCAAGGCACCCGGGTCGCCCTCGGGGGCATCGATCCAGTGCTCCCACGCCGCCCGCGCAGGGTCGAGCTCGGGAAGGTTGACGCCGGCGGCCGCCGCTGGTGCGAACGTGGAGGGCACCTCGTTCAGCAGGCGATGAGCAGCGTCAGTCGCCAGAGTCAGGGCATCGTCGGCTGACTTCGCGGCACCCGACTGGCGCAGAAGTTCGTCGGCCTCATCGGTGAGGACGGCGACGCGAGCCCCATCCAGACGACCCTCGCCGCACACGGGACAGTCCTGGTCACCGTGGTCGGTGTGGAGGCGCAGGGCCGCCGCGAGCAACTCAGCGGTGCGCAGTGCACGGGCAGCGTCGGTGCCCTGGACGTTCGCCCGAGCCTGCAGCGCGTCGCGGATGGCCTGGGCGATCTCCGTTGCACGATCGGCGTCAGGGCCCGTCAGCTCAGCGAGACGTGCGAGGTGCGACGACTCCGTGTCTTCTTCGGGGGCATCTCCGACGAGGAGCGACGCCAGTGTGTCGAGGTCCCACTTGGTGCCCTTGAGGCAGGCCGCCGCCCGGGTCGTCCGCTCGTCGTCCACGCCGGCCAGGGCAGCAGAGAAGGCCTTGGCCTGCTCTTTGGTGGCCTTGGCCGCCTTCGCCCGGGTGGTCCTTGCTGTTGCCAGCCGCTCGCCGGCAGCGGTGAGCGCCTCGAGTCCGAGGATCGAAGCCAGCGCGTCGTAGAGCTTGCTCGGACCCTCGTCGAGAAGCGATCCGAGCTCGTTGTAGGAGAGGAAGGGCCGGTAGAGCGCCATGGGGTCCGACCATCCCAGCGTCGACACCGAGGTCGATCCGTCGCCCGGGGTCCGCAGCTCCCATTCGACTGCGTCGAGATCGTCGCTGTTGGACCACTCACCTGTGACCGACCGAGTGGCGGTCTCGCCATCGATGGCGATGTCCACCTCGATCCTGGGCGGCTCCGTGGCGTGGAGGTTGGCCCAGCCCTCCTGCCAGACCTTCGCCTTGCGGTTCACCCAACGGCTGCACTCACCGGTCAGGGCCAGCTCCGCCGCCTCAGCGAAGCTCGACTTCCCGCTCCCGTTTCGGCCGACGACGAGGGTCAAACCGGGGCCCGGCTGCAGAGGCAGAACACTTTCCGACCCGATGCCACGAAAGCCTGCAACCCTGATCTTGCCGAGGTAGGCCCTAGCCGGCGGCGGCGCATCGGCCGATCGATCTGGCCGAGCCGGCGCCTCGATGTCACCGCCGATGGCGGCGTCGAGCTCGTCGAGCAGAGCCCCGACCACCAGGTCCTTGATTTCCTCAGGCAGCGCCGCGTCCTCCGCAAGCCGCTCGAAGACCACACCAACGGTCGGATCCATTTCCGCCATGTACCCCGCTCCTCGCGCGCCTATTGATTCGATGGAGACACTCTCTCTCTACTACGTCGGGTACTACAGCGACGCTGTGACCGGCGACCCTCCCTTCATGTCATCCGTCGGTCGCGGCGACGCGTGCCGGTTCACGGAAGACTTGGGTGGCGTGCCAGCCAAGGTTGATCGGCGCGGGCGGGGACTCGCCGGCCTGAGGCTCAAGCATCGGGCGGCCGGCAAGCTCGAGAACGAGGGTATGGGCGGCGGCCCCTCGACCCACGAAGCGCTTCGACACCTGAACCTCGTAGTCCGTCGTCACGCCAAGCACCCCTTTGTCGAACAGCACGTGGTGGAGGCTGCACAGACAGGCGGCGTTCTCGATGGTGTCCGGACCGCCGTCCGACCACCAGCGGACGTGGGCCGCCTCCAGCCCCACGGCAGCCCGGTCCATCATCCCGTCGTAGCCACACATGGCGCAGCGGTACTCGTAAGCCATGAGCACCCGCTCCCGGAACTGCGGGTCCCGGCGCCGGCGGTCCTCAGCCAATCGCTCCCGCACAAGAGCGACCTCGGCGGCGTCGAGATCGAGGCCGACCGCGGCGGCGATCTCGACGTGCAGACTGGGCGGCCAGTTGTCCTCGAGCAGGAAGCGGGCGAGCAGCACGACCAGGCCCGGGTCCGCCCGCAGCGCCTCATCGAGCTCGGGGCTTAGGGAACCGGTGGCGTCGAGCGACCGGAGGCGGCCGGCCGAGTCGCCGGGATCCTCCCCACTCGGCGTAGTGATGGTCCAGATGCCCTCGTCGTTGGCGAGGCGACGGAAGGGATAGGCGGCCTGGCTCTTGCGAGGCGGCCCATATTCGTCGAGCAGTCGGCTCAGGTCAGGCTCGGCATCTCGGTAGGCGATTGGCCCGCCGACGCCATTCGCCGCCCGGCCCAATGCGTACAGCAGGAGCAATGGCTTGTGCGGCGCCCGCTCGCCGTCCTTTCGGAACTGGCGGACCCGGGCGACCCGACCGAGCCAGAGCTCGCGAGTGGCCTCACGGCTCTGATCGTTCATCTGGCCAGTCGAAGGACGATCGGCCGGGTGGAGGCAACGGTCACCTCTGGCAGCTGCGATAGAAGCGCCAGGACAGCCGACGACCGCTTGACCGTCTTGATGAGGTCCGTGTTCGAGAGCGACCGATCAGCCGTAAGTCGCGCCCAAGCCTCATTGAGCATCCATGCCGGCACCAGCTGCGGGCCGGTCTCCTTCGACGACTTCTCGGTGTGGATCCACACGCCGTCTGGGCCGATGTCCACGACCTCGTTCGGACGGGAACTGGCAATCGTACGAACCGTGGTCCCCGGGGGCACGACGGTGGTGAGCCGTCGCAGTAGGTCGGGCTCCATCTCCTCGTCACGAGCTCGGACCACGTCATCGACCGTAGTTCCGGCCCCGCAGTGGCTGACGGACGAGGCGTCGGCCGAGTTGGGCCGCAAGCCGACCCGAATGAGTGAACTGCCGACCAGAAGCTTGTACTAGAAGGCGATCAAGGCCTCTCCCCCTGACCTCCACTTCACCGGGACTGGCGCCTTGAAGTACTCGGATGCTTCTCTGCTCATCGCAACCGCCATCTCTTCGGCGGCCGTGGGGTCGCGGTATCCCGTCGCCAGTACGTAGGTTCCGTCCTCCACGCCGACGAAGCCAGTGAACCACTCATGGAGCGCGCCTAGCGTTGGACCGGCGCCAACCCGTTGACTTAAGCGTCGAGCGCGGGCGGCCTCCGCGCATTGGCGATCGTAGTGATCGGGGTCCCAAGCGGGCTCCCGCCAGGAATCTCTCCAGCGCCACGTGACCGGGAGGCTCGCCCCGAACCGTTGGCTGACCCGGTCGCTTGCCGCCGCCGCAAGACGATCCGCCGACTCCAGTGTCCGGTGGTCGCCACGATCCTCATCCCAGGGGTCGATGGCGACGACGTAGTGGTCATCCTCCACATCCACGAACCCGGTGAACCAGCGACCGATCTCACCGAGGGACGGGCCATCGCCAACGCCCTGATCTCGGTGGCATGCCTCATCCCTCTCCTCATCGAGGGCCCGATGCGTCTGAAATCCCCAGGTCATCGAGGCAACGAGCAGCACAACGAACGCGGCAACGACGACGGCCGATCTACCCGATAGGCCGAAGGCAATGATCGGCACGCCCGAGAGGGCCGGTCCCACCAGGATCCCCATGAGGAGCGAGTGCTGCAACCGATCCTGCTCGGAGTCGGTCCAGCCTTTGCGCCGACGGCTCATCGTTCAACGTCGGTCCGACGGCACTGCATCATGAGACTGAGCCCCAGAGTAGGACCGCTCTCGGATCAACCGACGAACCTCTACGCCACCGCCGCCGCGAACTGGGCGAAGAGGTCGCCAGGCGACGCGTTCTCGAGCTTCCAGGTGATGGCCATGGGTTGTTCGGACTCGTGGGCAACGTAGGTGGCGGGGCCGAGGAACCAGAAGGCGCGGTCGTCGTTGCGGAGGCGGGCGAAGAGCATCACCGACGAGCCTCGGCTGGCGTGGTGCTGGTAGCGCCGGCCGGTGTCGCTGTCGGCCCTCGTCACGCCCTGGCTCTCCCAGTGGATGAGCTCTCGGCTGATGGCGTAGTCCCGGTAGCGGGTGGTGGGTGAGAAGGCGCCGCTGGTCTTGTCGAGGGTGAAGGCGAGCAGGTCGGACTGCGCCTCCGGCGCCCACCACACGCCGGTCTGCCATGGGCTCACCCGGGCGGTCGCCCCGCCGACGCCGAAGGCGGCCAGGATCTCGAGGCGCGTGTAGCGGGCGTGCACCTGGAGGGGGACATCGGGATGGGTCGCTACGCCCTCGTGGACGTGGTCGACCCGGTCGGCGAGCACGTCGAAGAGCTGGACCAGCTCGGCACGAACCTGGGGGTGCTGCCAGAGAAGGTCGACGCCGGCGGCGAGCGTCGCATCCTTAGGGAGCGCCTGGGTGGCCACCGACGCCACCAGCATGCGGGCCAGGCGGCGCTCCCGCTCCGTGAGCGAGTCCAGGGCCGGCGGCCGGTCCGCCGTCAGCCAGCGGGAGAAGAACGAGAGGCGCTCCTCGTCGTCGACGTGGTCGAGGCGGCCGATAGCTCGGCGCAGCGGCACCTCGTCCGGTCCGAAAACGTTCAGCTGAACGCCGGCGTCCTCGCACAGGTCGGACCAGCCCCGGTTGCCGCTGTAGACGTCGGCGAGGTCGTAGCCCGACTCGTCGAGGAACGATGCCAGGGTCACCGGCCGGCCGGTCGCCGCCAGGGTCCGCAGCTCGTCGACCTTGGCGGTCCAGCGGATCGGCACAGACTCCCGGATCGAGCGCAGGACGATGTCGGACGCCACCGCGTCGAGCTCCATGTGGCAGCCCGCGGGCAGGAAGGGGAAGCCCTGCTCGACCTGTTGACGCAGGTCCTTGCGGGTGCCGCCGAGCAGCGCACCGAAGCGGCGGTCGAAGCGGAACTCCTTGCGGTGGTGGCCCACGAAGTCGAGCACCGTGCACACCGACTTGCCGGGCGCCCGTCGCAGTCCCCGGCCGAGCTGCTGGAGGAAGAGCACCGGGCTGTCGGTGGGGCGCAGCAGGAGAAGGGTGTCGACGAGGGGGACGTCGACACCCTCGTTGAACAGGTCGACCGAGAACACCACCTGCACCCGGCCGTCGGCGAGGTCGCGCAACGCCGCCTGACGCTCGTCGGCGGGGCTGTCGGCCCACACCGCCATCGAGGCGATCCCCGCCTCGTTGAACACCCGGGCCATGAAGCGGGCGTGCTCGACGCTCACGCAGAAGCCGAGCGCCCGCATGGACGAGACGTCGTCGGCCCGCTCGGCCACCTCCTTCACGACCTGGCGGGCCCAGGCGTCGCTGGCGGTGTAGAGGTTGGTCAGACCCTCGACGTCGTAGCCCCTCCCCCGCCGCCACGGCACCTGGCGCAGGTCGAGCCCGTCGTGGATGCCGTAGTAGGCGAAGGGGGTGAGGCGGTGCTGGTCGATGGCATCCCACAGGCGCAGCTCGGCGGCGATGCGGCCGTCGAAGCGGTGCAGCAGCGACAGGCCGTCGGCCCGCTCGGGGGTGGCGGTCAGGCCCAGCAGCTCGACCGGCGCCACGTGGTCGAGCAGCCGCTCGTACGACCGGGCGGCGGCGTGGTGGAACTCGTCGACGATGACCACGTCGAAGTGGTCGGGCGGCAGGTCGTCGAGGCAGGAGGCGTTGAGGCTCTGGATCGAGGCGAAGACGTGGTCGAACTGCGTCGGCCGGTGCCCGTCCACCCACCGCTCGCCGAACGCCGCCTCGCGCATGGCGTAGCGGAACGTGGCCTGGCTCTGCTCGAGGATCTCCTGGCGGTGGGCGACGAACAACAGCCGGGCCCGAGGCAGCTCGGCCCGCAGGCGCACGTAGTCCAGCGCCGCCATCACGGTCTTGCCGGTACCGGTGGCCGACACCAGCAGGTTGCGGTGATGGCCCTGGCGGCGGGCGACGGCGATCTGCTCCAACAGCCGTTCCTGGAAGGGCTCGGGGCGCAACTCGATCGGGCTGAGCAGCACGGTCGGGCCCGAGTCGCCGGCCCGCTCGGTCTCCCGGTCGAACTCGTCGGCGTCGTACGGGCGGAAGTCGCCCGACTGCCAGTACGACTCGTAGACCGCCGCCACCTTGGCCACCACCGCGGCGTTCCGGGCCGCCGACACCCGCACGTTCCACTCGAGGCCATCCACCTGCGCCGAGTGGGTGAGGTTGGACGACCCGATGTACGCCGTCGAGTGCCCCGACCGGCGGTGGAACAGCCAGGCCTTGGCGTGCAGGCGGGTGGTCGTCGTGTCGTAGGACACCCGCACGTCGGCGCCCAGGTCGGCCAGCTCGTCGAGGGCCCGACGCTCGGTCGACCCGGTGTAAGTCGTGGTGAGGACCCGCAGCGGGACCGCCTCGCCGGAGCGCTCGCAGTGGCGGCGCAGCGCGTCGAGAAGGGGACGGATGCCGCTGCGGCGGATGAACGCCATCACCACGTCGATCCGGTCCGCCGACGCCACCTCGGCCAGCACCTGGCTGCCGACCCGGGGCTCGCCGGGGGCGTTGGTGAGCAGGGTCGTGTCGAGCAGCGGGATGAGGGGCTCGGCGATCTCGTCGGCGGTGCCGTCGGGCCGGCGGGCGGTGATGGACCGCAGGACCTCGCCCGGCTCCACGGGGCGCTCGGGCAGGACGCCAGGCGGACGGGCCCGGGCGGCGACGAGCTCGTCGAGGCGGGCGACGAGATCCCGAGCGACGGCGATGGCGACGTCCACCCGGTCCTCGTCGCCGACGCCGTCGATGGCCCGCTCAACCACCCGACTGAGGTGCAGCGCCACCCGGTCGGCGACATCCGCCGACCGCACCCCGTCCGTCGAGACGACAAGGCGCTCCTCGATCCCTGCCAACCGCTCCGCCAGCACCTCGGTGACCAGCACCTCGTAGAGGCCCAGCGGGAGGGAGTCGGTCACGCCCACAGTGTGGTCACTGCGGCGGCGGCGTGACGGCGAGGCGCGCTCTCTCTCGTGGATGGGAGGATGGTCAAATGGCACCACGGCTGCGATCAGGAGACGCCGTGCGCAAGGCGGCTGCCGAGTACGACCGACTCGGCCAGCGGCGCTTCCTCGACATGCACGGCTTCGGTGAGGCAACCCGCTACCTCGTCCGGATCGACGGGAAGACCTACGACTCGAAGGCGATCGTCGGCGTGGCGTACGGCTACGAGCACCCCGAGGAGGGCCCCCTCGGCTCGCACGACTTCAGCGGTGGCGTCTCGACCGGCGCGGCCGCCTGGCAGCTCCAGAAGCTGGGCTTCGAGATCATCGAGCGACCCCCGAGCTGACCGGGCAGGTGCGCCCGGGGCCCCGACCGCCCGAGCCTGTCAGACCCCCTTCCCAGGTTGCGGGCCATGACCAGACCCAAGCCCAAGAAGCCACCCAAGGTCGCCGGCGAACAGGTCGACCTCCTCGTCGAAGCGCTACGCCAGATCGAGTACGAGACCGAGCCGGACGGCATGGTCCACTTCTGGATGGACCTGCCGCCCGGGGTCGGCGACGCCCTCGCTCGGGCGACCATGCGGGTCGAGGCCGAGCTGCTCTTGGCCGACGCTCGCGTCTACGGGAGCGATCGCCACGAGGATCGGTCTCCGGACGCCCGTCGTCTCGATGCCTTCGCTCTCCTGACCCGCCGTGTGATGGCCGCCGTTGCCAACGGATCATCCCGAGGAAGGCCCCGGACGGCATGACCCGCTCGACCCTCGCCGAGCCCTTCCCGTTCCGTTTTGTAGTCGTTTGTAATACATTTGATGGTGAATGACGACCACGAGCTGCTGGACATCGATCGCCTCGCCGACGACGACCCGTTCGAGATCGACGACCAGGCCGCCCATCTCTTCAAGCACGCCGCCTTGGGCATCGACGACATCCACGAGGTCTGGCGGTCCGACCCCGTGTTCTACCCGGCCAAGCCGCCGGCGGACTGGCTGATGGTCGCCGAGGTCGGTGGAAGGGTGCTCGTCGTGCCTTTCGCGCCGCCCGACTCGGGGGACCTGACGAGGTGCCGGCCGATCGGCTGTTACGACGCGACCGAACGTCTGGCACAGCGCTACCGAGAGGACCGATGAGCCCCGAACCCGAGAAGATGACCCGCGCAGAGGAGCTCGCGTACTACGCCAACGCCGAGAACCAGGAGCCGCAGGGCCTGGCCCGCCGGCGGCGTCCACGCCTCACCGAGATCGTGCCCGTCCGCTTCCCAGAGGACACCCTCGAAGCGCTCCGGGCGCGAGCCGAGGCCGACGACCGCTCCGTGAGCTCCTGGATCCGACGAGCCGTCGAGCACGAGCTCGAGCGCGACGCCGGCTGAGTCCCGGCGAGGGTGTCAGTGGCGCTACTTACGATCCGACGATGACGTCGCATCCTCTCAGCCTTCAGACCACCTCGACCTCGCCAGCCGAAAAAGGGCGTAACCCCGGCCGTTTGCCGAGGCAGGGACGGTTCCGCAGTCTACGAAAGCGACTCTAATAGCTAGGCGCACATGTCAACGATCAATCTCCCCGTCGTCGCTGGCAGGCTCACGTCGGACCGACTCAGCTCGTACCTGTCTGCAGTCCATGGCGATCTCCGAAGGGCTATGGCGCTGTACGACTGGAACACCGCGGTCGGCGGCGCCCTCCACGAGGACGTCGGGCGTTTCGGGGTGGATCTGCGCTGACACGAGGCGCTGGTTGGCTACAACCAGCCGAACGCACACGGTGCTGCCAAGGCGCCCCTCTTGATCAACTGAGAGTTGACCCGCTCAGTGTGGTCACGGGGCAAGGAGTCCCGCCGCCGCTCTCGCGTCACGCAGTTCACCGCGGAAGGCCGAGAAGCGTCGGTAGCGGTAGTCGTACTCGTCGATCACCGTCGCCGCCTCGCCGCCGCCGACCAGGGCCGTGGTCTGCGCCAGCAGGACCACCATCGCCGCCGCGATCTCGTAGGCGGGACGGTCCTTGGCGCCGAGCACCCGCTCGGCCAGAAGGGCGACCCGCTGGCGGGCCACGTCGATGCGGGCAGGATCGGCGGGAACGGCCGCAAGCGCCGCGAGGAGGCGGTCGGCGAGGGGTGTCGGCGGCTCCGGGCGCGGGTGACGATCCAACTCGAACCAGCCCGCCATCTCCGCTCGGGAACAGGCCTGGCGGATGGCGCCGGCGATCTCCGGCCGGAGCGGGCCGGCCATGGACGCGTGGCAGGCCGCGGCGACGATGAGGCGGTCGGCGGCGTAGCGGTCGTGGCTCGACTGGTGCTCGGTCCCCGCGACCGGGGCGATGGCGTCGTCGAGGCGACCGGCCAGCACGTGGACGGCGGCCTGGAGGAACCGGCTCCCCGAGGGGCGCTCGTCGACGGCGTCGGGCACCCCGGGCTGGCCCGCCGCGTCGGCAGCGTCGAGCACCCGCTCGAGGCAGAGCACCGTCGGCCGGCACTGCCAGCTCCGGCACTGGGCGACGAGCGCCGACTCGGGGCGTCCGAGCTGAAGCCAGAGCGCCGCCACCTCGTCGGCCAGGTCGGCGAGGTCGTACGAGCGGCGCTCACCGGTGAGGGCCTCGTCCCCCAGCTCGGCCGCTCGCTCGATCTCGCCGGCAGCAGCCAGGTGACGCACCAGCCAGCGATAGGTGTCGAGGCGGCGTAGGGCCCCCGAGCGCGCCGACGCCACGACGGCGTCGATGCCGTCGAGGCGCACCCGGATCTCGCAGGCGAGCGCCAGGCGACCGCGCCGATCCCACGGCGCGCGGTGGTCCACGTCGGACGAGAGGGCGGCCGCGAACGCCCGCAGGACGTCGTCGGGAACGGGATCGGACCCGGGCCGGGCGGTGAGCACGTCCTCCAAGGCCAGCGCATCGGTGCCCAGCTCGCAGAGCTCGACGGCGACGGTCATCCGCCGGCCGGCGGCGGCCGCCTCCGGCTCGGTGGTGGCGATCGCCCACAACAGGCGGTTCCGGGCCTCGGTCGCCAGAGCGCGTTCGACGCCGAGCTCGATGCCCCGATCGTCGTCGACGGTCGTCGCCACGACCGCGAAGACCCGCTCGTAGGCGCCGGCCGCCCAGGCGACGTCGCCGGCGAGGAAGCGCTCGCCGATGGCGACGAGCAGGTCCTCGGCCACGGCGCCCTCAGCCGGCAGGGGCTCGTCCTCGTCGTCGTCCCAGCGGTCGCGCCAGGCCCAGCGCCGCGACGGCGGCATCCGGGCGACCGCTTCGGCGAAGGCGGCAAGGTCCCGGTCGATCGCCGCGGTGGCGGGTGGCGGAGCCTCATCGCCCTCGATCGGATCGAGCAGGGCCAGGAAGGCCTCCCGCTCGGAAGGGCGCAGCCCCGCAGCTCGCCGTTCCAGCAGGGCGCGCAGGCCCTCGGGCCCGAGTTCGTCGAGGCGCCGGGCGAGCGCCGCCTGGAAGGCGCCGAGGGTGGGTGGGCGCGGGCTCATCCGGCGTAGGGCGAGAATCGGGGGCAGGTGGGCGCGGGCTCGTCCGCCGCCTGGAAGGCCCCGAGGGAGGGTGGGCGCCGGCTCATCCGCTGAAGGGCGAGGTTCGGGGGCGGGTGGCCCGGAGGCGCAGGTAGGCGAGAGCGGTGGCCTCGCCGGCGGCGGTCAGCACGGTGGTGGCGGGCTCGACCTGCCGGCGGGTCTCCCGGTCCCAGCGGGACGCGTGGTGCTCGGCCACACCGATGGTCCGCCACCAGTGGATCCGCTCCCACACCGCCCACACGACCTGGCGGTGCTGGAGGGGCTGGCCGTCGGCCCTCCAGCCGAGGCCGTCCAGCACCGGGCGCACCATCGATGCGAGGGCGTCGTCGTGCGCCGGCGACTCGAGGAGCGACATCGCCACGAGCTCGCCGACGAGCTGGTCGTACTCGTCGTCTCCACCCAACGTCCCGACCAGCAGCCGCCAGAGCCCTGCGGGGTCGTCGAGGGATGCCTTTCCCTTGGCGGTGGCCGAGAGCGTGCGGCCTCGACGGCGGACGAGCCCCAACGATCGAGCCGCTTCACGCAGCAGCTCGAGCTGGAAGACATCGGCCTCCGAGCGAGGCGGCTTGTCCCACTCCCACCAGTCGAAGCGATCGACGGCCTCGAGCACCAGCGCCTTCGCCAGGTAGCCGCTCTGGGTCAGGGTGATGCCGTCGGCGGCGTGGGTGAGGAGCCAGCGCATCGGCTCGACGACCGGGCCCACGTCCGCCGGCGGGTCGATCGGGCTCAGCAGGCGATTGGCCACTCCTTGGCGGAGCCGTTGCACCGTCGGCTCGTTCGTCCTCAGCCAAGACCCGACCCGCTCGGTGGTGACCAGCGTCAGCCAGCTCTGGCCCGGGACGGCCTCGACCGCCGCCCGCAGCGTGCGCTCGGCGATGGCCGCAGCCTGCGCCTTCCACCCGCGCCCGCCGGGAACGAGCTCGCCGGCGACGATGGCCGCCTCGAGGGCCCGCTCGACCGCCTCCATGGCCTCGCACTCAGCGCCGCCGAACACGGTCCCCCAGGTGAGCAGGTCGGTGTCAGGCGCCGCCACGCCGGAGGCGGCTCGGGCCTTGGTCGCCCGGGTGTGGCCCTCCTTTGGGCTTCGGGCCCAAGCCTCCAGCACCTCCGCGGTGGTGTCGGACCGGGCGAGAGCGGCGTAGCGCTCGAGGCCCAACTCGTCGAAGAGCGCCGCCGCACCGTCGATCACCTCCCGCCAGCTCTCGGGGTCCAGCCGCTTCGGGATCCGCCACCAGAGCTCGTCCTGCAACCTGCCCTGGGAGACGACGTCGGCGCCTTCCCCGGCGGTCAGCAGGTCGGCCGCGAGTGCGGCGTCGTCCCCCAGCCGCCGGTCGCCGGCCCGGATGCGAGCGACCCCCGCCTCGACCGCTCCTGCGCTCAGGTCCACGACGACGCCGGCCCGTGATGGTCACGCCCCACCCCGCTGACGCTACTGCGGCCGACGTGCGCCTCGGTGAGCTGTCAGACCCCCTTCCTAGGGTCGGTCGAAGCTGACGAAAGGACGACCGTGACCCATCAACCAGACCTCCGCAGGGTTCAGGCCCGACCCATCCAGATCATCGCCGCCACCAAGGTGGTGAACGAAGACACGGGAGAACCGATGATCGCCATCGGGATCGGCGAGTCGATCGTGCAGAGCGAGTTCCTCGTGATGAGCATCCGTGATGCCCGTTCCCTGCGCTTCTCCCTCGGCGACGCCTTGGTGGCGGCGCCTCCGCCCCGTGTGCCCTGAGCGAGACAACCCACGGGACGCCAGCCGGCCGTCGGAATATATACCAGTGCTCTCTCGACATATAGTCACCACCGTGACCAAGCGGCTGATCGACATCGACGACGCCCTGCTCGAGCGGGCCCGCCGGGCGCTCGGCGCGGACTCGATCAGTGCGACGGTGCGCCAGGCGCTCGAGCGGGTCAGCGAGGCCGACCCCGGCGACGCGT
>RRZT010375983.1_pt1 | contig 49107 bp, 50 predicted proteins | sample 2165551 | NCBI WGS metagenome assembly RRZT01 (sample SAMN10456910, study PRJNA506462) | wastewater metagenome | biome: wastewater; feature: sludge; material: wastewater sludge; isolation source: wastewater sludge with Escherichia coli K12::gfp cells carrying plasmid... | place: USA: Moscow, Idaho... | reverse complement strand
CCGTTACCCCGCTTCAGCAGTTCGCGCAGGTCCAGCTGCAGTCTGCAGCACATCGAACGAATCATTCCGGGGTCGAGGTCGGAGTTGATGAAGTTCTGGAAGTAGGGCAGTCCGTACTTGGCCGTCATCGCGAAGAGCCGATCGGCATTGGGGCTGTCCCATTCGAAGTCTTTGGTGATGTTGTAGGTGGGGATTGGGAAGGTGAAGATTCGCCCTTCGCTATCTCCCTGCTGCATGACATCCATGAAAGCCTGGTTGATCAGGTCCATTTCGGCCTGCAGATCACCGTATGTGAAGTCGCAAACTTCCCCGCCGATCAGCGGGTGTTCATCGACGAGGTCGCTGGGGCAAGTCCAGTCAAACGTTAGGTTGGTGAACGGACACTGGCTTCCCCACCGGCTTGGAACGTTGAGGTTGAAGATCAGTTCCTGCATATTCTGGCGGATCTCTTCGTACGTCATGGAGTCCAGTCGAACGAAGGGCGCCATGTAGGTGTCGAAGGAGGAGAATGCCTGCGCACCTGCCCACTCATTCTGCAGGGTGCCCAGGAAGTTGACGATTTGCCCTGAGGCTGAGGAGAAGTGCTTTGGCGGGCATGACGCGATAGCGCCGGGAACGCCATTGAAGCCTTCCTCCAGCAGGCGTCGCAGGGACCAACCGGCGCAGTAGCCAGAAAACATGTCGAGGTCATGGATGTGCAAAGCCCCGCTGCGGTGCGCGACAGAAGCTTCAGGCTGATAGCACTTCTCTAGCCAGTAGTTGGCGATCATCTTCCCCGCCACGTTGAGGATCATTCCCCCCAGCGAGTATCCCTGGTTGGCGTTGGCGTTGACGCGCCAGTCGGAACGCCCCAAGTACTCATCAATCGTTGTCAGTGCATCAACATTGGTGCCTGCCATAGTCGGCTCCTTTTCAGTGGACACGATCCGCGTAAAGCACACGCGAGGTCGCTACAGAATGATCTCTTTGTGGAAGTTTTGGGCTAAATCCCGGCCCTCTGCCAGAACCCAAACTAACGTTACACCACTACATATAGTGTACGACACGCAGGGAGACACTACATATCGTGTTTTTGCCCAAAAGTGGGCACACTAATTCCGAAAGCTCCTAGGACCTTGGTCTGCAACCCTAATTTCCTGCCAGGTGGTCCACACCAAGCACACTCAGGGACGAAACCGCAAAGATAAGAACTGTTGAAAACACGGCAAGAAACACTCCGGGCTGCACCATGACAGCCAGCTCTGTGATCTGCATCGCACTAACCGGTTGGCCTATTTCCGCCCTCGACCCCCATGCCATCAGCGCCACGCCAATGGCAGAAACTACCAAAGCCAACCACGCCAAGACAGCAGGCGAACGCCCTCGGAAATGGTCGTTGAACGGTCGCCACTCCGACGGCACAACCAACAGCGCCACTGCCGCTGCAACCAGGATCCCGGCCAGTACGTCGCTGAGGCGATGCCACCCCAAAGAAAGCACCGTCACCCCAACGAATGCGATCGCCACCCACGCGACCCCACCCGCAACTGACTTCCACCTCTGCGGAACCGCGGCAATCAGCGCCAAGCCCACGGAGGCGGCCAGGGTGACGTGACCGGACGGGAACGAGTTCGCCAGAGAATGGCCCACTTCCATGTCGGGTCGAACCAAAAGGTACTTGAGCATCTGCGTCGCACCGTTCGACACAACAAGCAGAGCGACGATGCGCACCAACAGGGCAAACCGCTTCCTCAACAACACCGTGACTATCAGGATCAGCGCGAACAGCAAAAGTGCAGGTATGGAAGCCAGTGTGTGCAGAACTGTCCGCGCCACGTCTTGGAACGGGATGTGCGCCTGGAATGAGTACATGATCAGGGTGTCCAGCCACTGCCCTGTGACCGTGAAAAGCGAGAGGTACGCGAGCGCGACAACGGACACCACCGCCGCGACTACTCCGAGGACGCGAAAGCGCAGTACGCGTCGAGCAAAGGTAGCGATGTACTGCTCCCGGCTCTGATCCGACACCTCAATCTCCCAACCATTTACTGTTCGCTACCTACTGAATCTTCCACCCAATAGCGTTAGTGTGGTGTGACTGACGAAATGGGAAGGGGGAAGAATGCCAACACCACGTCCAGTAAGTATGCAACGGATTCGGGGCGCATTCGACTCTCTACACATGCCTTTCCAAGAGGTTGGCTCCGGCCTGTGGCAGCAGGTGCAAGCCACCCACGTTGTGTGCGGGACGGTCGAGGGCGGGAAGATTCTTTGTTTCAAAGGCACCTCCACTAGGACTTACACCGCAGATGAGGACCTGGTCCAACTGGGCCACTTCGTCACCATGTCCAACCGGAATCGCGCCTTCCCAAAGGCATACATCGAGGCTTTTGAGACGCCCGGGAAGTACACCGTGGGGGCTGAGACAAGTCGTCTCATTACATCGGGTTTGAGTGAAGCCCAGTTCAATGACTTCTTAGAACATGCCTTCCTGGTCCTCACCTCTTTCTTCCAAGAATTTGAGGGATCCGCAATCGCACAGGCGGGGGTGAGAGACGATGACTGAGACGACGTTGCACTCCGCCCCCGAAGGCAAGGAAGACCCGTACCTCGTGTCGATGTTCCGAGTGAAGGCAGCACTCGCAAACCTTGAGTCGCAGCCCGACCTTAGCGGTGTTGCGGACGAGGGCGGTACGGTGCAGGTGGGTGACAGGACCTATAGCATTTCCTTTTTTGGGCGCCGCGACTACCTTTCTGTTCGGTCAAACTGGGATCCGAACCCACAGAGCTCTGCCCGCAGCCTGTTTCGGGCCGTGAACTCGTGGAATAGGTTCCGCCACTTTCCAACCGCTTACGTTGATCGTAAGAAGGATGATTCGTTCACCGTTGTCGCAGACATGGTCATTCACTGCCGCCACGGGCTCTCCGACTTGCAGCTCGATGAAGAAGTTGCCCATGCAGTACCGTGTTGCGCGCAAGCAATCGACTACGTGCAATGGGCATATGAGCAGATGCAAAGCGACCAGTGAGCGACGCTTCCTCTCGCCAACCCTCCGCCCTGGTCAACTACCTCCGCACTGCCGGAGCGCGGGACCAGAGGCTGCTCCACGTTGAAGAGATCCCCGGCAGAAGCGCATCGCGGGCGCCGTGGCCCGACTTCATTCACCCCGAAGTCGTCAGCGCATACAGCGCCGGTGGCGCCAGCTCTCTGTGGTCCCACCAGGAAGAGGCTCTTCGCCAGCTCCATGCCGGAAAGCACGTTGTCATCGCGACGGGTACAGGATCTGGCAAGTCGTTGCCTGCTTGGGTGCCAATTCTCTCCGACCTCATGGACACTGCTGGCGACACGTCGCTTGCGGGCTACCGCAGCAGGCCCTCAGCCCTGTACCTGGCCCCCACCAAGGCTTTGGGTGCCGACCAGTTGGAATCCCTCAACAAGGTGGCAGCACTCTTATCAGAGCCGATACACATTTCCGCCGCCGACGGTGACACTGCCACCGAGGTGAAGAAGTGGGCGCGAGCCCACGCTGACGTTGTCCTTTCCAACCCGGACTATGTTCACCACGTTCTGCTTTCCGGCCATGAAAGGTGGACGCGGTTCCTGCGTTCGCTGCGTTACATCGTGGTTGACGAACTGCACTACTGGCGGGGTGTCACAGGTTCGCACGTGGCGCTGATTCTGCGCCGCCTGCTCCGCATCGCGAGGAGCTTGGGCGCAGACCCGCAGGTCATCATGCTTTCCGCGACAGTGCGCAATCCAGAAGAGCTGGCACAGCGGATGGTCGGCGCAGACAATGTCGCAGCAATTACCAACGACGGGTCACCCGCTGCGCCTAAGACCCTGGCGTTCTGGCAGCCCGCCCTCAGCCCAGCAGAGAAAACCAAACTTGAGTACGCGTGTGATGAAAATGCGCCCGCCTACCCCATTCCCGCCCTGCGCATCAGCCCGTGGACTGAGGCAGCGAACCTTGCGGCCGCCTTCATTGAACGGGACGCCCGAATGCTGACGTTCGTTCTCTCCCGCTATGGGGCCGAGGCCGTGGCATCACAAACCCAAGATCGCCTGGAGCGGATGGGTTCGTCACGGGCTCACAGGGTCAGTCCTTACCGTGGCGGGTATCTGCCCGAGGAGAGGCGCGAACTGGAAAAGCAGTTGCGTGAGGGCGTCCTGCAGGCCGTTGTCACCACCAATGCCTTGGAGCTCGGTATCGACATTTCCGGCCTCGACGCCACCATCACCTGCGAATGGCCCGGGTCCCGCGCCTCACTTATGCAACAGGTTGGACGCGCGGGCCGCGCGGGCCGCAGCGGTGTCAGTGTTTTCATTGCTGGTGAGAACCCTTTGGATAACTACCTGGTGCACCACCCTGACGAGGCCCTCGCCGAAGTGGAAGCGAACGTCCTCGACCTGACGAACCCTTACGTTTTGTCACCTCACCTCTGCGCGGCAGCGGCAGAGAAGCCGCTCCAAGAAGAAGACCTACAGCTGTTTGGCCTCACCAGCACCGCGCTGCTGGACGCCCTCTCTGAGCAGGGATACCTGTGGAAACGACCAACCGGCTGGCATTGGAACTACTCGCTGACCATAAGCCCTCACGACCTCACTGATATCCGCGGTGGCGGCGGGGATGTCCAGGTTGTCGACATCAAGACTGGGGCGGTTATTGGCACAGTCCCAGAAGACAAGGCTGATGCTGAGGTGTTTCCCGACGCGATCTACATCCACCAGGGCAAGACATTCCACGTCCTCGAACTCTCTGGAGTGAACGCACCTGGCGAGGGGCGTCGCCCCCAGCGTGTGGCAGTGGTGGAGCGCGTTTCCACCCCACTACGAACCCGAACTGGGCGCCATTCGGATGTCAAGATTCTCAAAGAGACCCGTACTTGGACGTCCGAGGACGGCTTGGTGGAATGGCATGTTGGCGAAGTGGAGGTTTCCTCCCGGGTCACTGACTACGACCTTCTTCGCCTTCCTCATATGGAATTCATTGCCAACTACGAACTGTCTCTGCCGCAGCGCATCCTGCCAACCATGTCAACCTGGTACACGCTGAAGCCGGGGGCGCTCACCGTCGCGGGCATTGATGGCCCGGATGTGCCCGGGGCGCTACACGCAGCCGAACATGCCGCAATTGGCATGCTGCCCCTGGTGGGGACGTGTGACCGTTGGGACCTGGGGGGACTGTCGATTGCGGAACACAGCCAAACGAACCTCCCGACCGTGTTTGTCCACGATGCCCTGCGCGGCGGCGCCGGTTACGCGGAGTACGGATTCCGTCACGCAACCGAGTGGATCAAGATGACCGCCCAGGTTGTTGCGGATTGCCCGTGCGAGGACGGTTGCCCCTCTTGCATCCAGTCACCAAAGTGCGGCAACCGCAATGAGCCACTCTCAAAGCGCGGCGCTCTGGCCCTTCTGACGTTCTTGGCAGAGCGCAGCCCGGGTACCAGCTAGCTGCCCGCCCGGGCCGGCGGGGGCAAATCCGCTAACTTCACTGTTGTGGCGCCGTTTCGCTGTTATTTTGCCGGATTTCACGCCACAACAGTGAAGTTAGCGGCAATCATCCATCGGCCAGCAGCCCCGCGACAAACTCTGGGTTAGCACCGATGTGACCACCAACGCGGACCCATTCCCCGACGCGGCGCAGTCGCCTCATCCAAGCGGTTACCCGTCACGACCTGTCACAAGCAAGTCAGAGCCTTCCGCCGTGAGTAGCGGCAGCTCTATCGTCGCGCCCAAAACACTCGTGTAGCTGGTCAACCCAGCAGACGCTGCGGTGAACGAAACAATGTCGTCCTCAAGTAGCTTCTGGGGTGTTTCCCCGGACACCATGAGCATCACCGTGTCTTCCCAGAAGACCCTGGAGTACCCCTGGTCTGCTGTGATGTTGATGCGATAGCCGCTTGTTGTCCCTGAGGCCCCAAGAGTCTGGATGATCTTGCCTTCAAACCGGAAGTACTGCCCGATCAGCGTGTCGCCGGCCCTGAACAGATCTTCGTAGCCAATAGGCTGCGCGGCACTCTTCTTCTGCGCAATCTCAGCCTCAAGCCTTTCCTGCTCTGCGGCAATCCGAGCTTCTTCATCAGCCTCCTTCTTGGCTGCGACCGAATCATCAACAGCCGCAACAAGAGCATCAAGGGTGACGGTTTGCGCCCGGAGACTCTCAGTCTCGTTGGATATCCGCGAGGTCAACGCCTCTACTTCCTCATTCGACTGTCCCTCGATGTCAATCACCGTCGTGTCCTCAGCGTCAGCATGAGCCTGAGTGGCACGCTCCAGTTCACCCGATAAATCGCTCAAAGTGGAGGGATCCGCAACAGCGCTTTCCTCCACAGACACCAATGCTGTTCTCGCGCTAGAGAGTGACTCTGACAGTTCATGAAGGGCATCTTCGTGAGAGGTGACTGCTGCGGTGAAAGCCCCTTCAACGTCAGCCCGCAGCTCACTCCGTTCCCTGGCTGCACCCAATGCAGCAATGATCCCAATGATCACAACAGCAACCAACGCCGTCACCACCGCGGCAAGTACCCAGAACTTTCTCCGCCTGTAGAAGGGCACGGGTCCTTCACATTCAACGTCAACTGCATCCGCTCCGTCCTCTGCCACCTCCACTTCGTCGTTCACCACCGCCACTGTGTCGCCACTTACTTCTAGGTCTGGCGTGTCCATGCCACTCATCAGGTCTCCCTACTGGTTGTTGTCCTGTTGGACGAGGTCGAAACTTCAGGAAGACCAACACTAAGACCGCTAGCCGCAGTTCCTGCCCCCCTCTATCGATAAGCCCTCTTATCACTTGTTCACCTACCTAGGCGAGCAGACTTCCGCTACCCTCAGATAACCGAACGAAAGGGGGCACGATGGCAACCATCACCATGCAGGGGATAGCTGATCTGGCTGGGGTGAAACGTCCCGTGGTATCGATGTGGCGCAAACGCTTCGCAGACTCGGGCAACCCATTTCCAGCTCCCCTCGACAACGCGAAGCTGAAGTTTGACGCAACCGAAGTCGGCCAGTGGCTACGCAGCACAGGACACGGCAACAACCCGGATGCCCACCTTGAAACCCTGCTGCACTCTTCCTCTATTGCCGACGCACAGCAGGACCTCAACACCACAAGCGCACTCCTCCTTCTTAGTGAACTGTGTGGGGAATCAATCCAGACCCTGCCGACACAAGTAGCCGTCGACACAGCTGTGGCCGTGGGCGCGCAACCTGTCCTGACGACACCCCAGATTGAACAGGCCTTGCAAGATCCAGCGCTCGCTCAAGCAATCGATGAACTGGTAGAAGCTGCTTACTCCGGCACCGGCGCCCTAGATGGTTTCTACAGCAAGGAGCGGTTGCGCAATCCTGAGCTAAATCGGGAAACCTTCACTGCCCAAGCGGAAGCGTTTCTAGCTGAAATCCTCAGTGAGGTGATGCGTTCCGGTTCACGCGTCCTCGCACCTCACGGCACCGCCGCACTCCTTCTTGTCAACGCTCTCGCTGACCTGTTGACGGAAGATGGCCACATATATGTGGTCACCGAAGAACTGGCTCCACCCACCCCTTCGCAACTTCTGGCTTGGCGCCGTCTGGTTGCCAAAGGCGTAACGCTGATCAACTTCGAGGACGCCCTGCGCGGCTCTGAGCCAACCACCCACCTTTACGTCGCCTTCGATCCAGCCTCTGGCACGTTCTTCAATGACATTGAGGACCTGGTTGAAGACCTTGATCTTGATGACCAACTGCTTGTGATTGGACCAACCCGGCTACTGCTGGACAGCGCGGGCGCTCCGGGACGGCGCAACCTGCTCACCCCACACCCTGATTACACCGAACGCCTTCGCTACATCACAGAACTTCCCCGCGGTCTGAGCCGCACCCAAACACGGCTTCGTTTGGGACTATGGGCATTCGGCTCCCCTCAATCCAAGCTCACGGTCACGTCGTCACACTCCTGCGCGCCCGTGACGTCTGTCGGAGCAAACTCCTTGGCTTCGGACCTGGTCGCCGCCCTCGACGGTGATGGGTCCATCACAGTGCACGCCTTTCCCAACAGTGCTGTCCGCGCATCTAGGTATCTACTGCGTCGCGAGTCCCTTTCACTGACCCCAGACCTACTGCCACCCGTCGACGGTGGTGAACGTTTGGCCCTCATCTGGCAACTCGATGACGGCATCATGGGAGACACTCCCCTTATCGCCACCGAGTCCGACCGGGTTACCGTCCCGTTCTCCGAAGCCGCGCAGACTCGAGGGCGCGACCTCTCCGGCTCCCTGATCCCAGATGATGACCTCACCAATCCAAATCCCGGTCACGTCCCGGTTCTCGGAGTCGAGGAAATCGCGGGAAACTCCCTGCCCGGTACCCGCACAATCGATCGCCTCCTCCTTGAGAAGGTTGCACCCAGGTCACGCTTCACCAAACCCGGTGACGTCATCTACGCGGCCGGTACCGGGGCGATGGTTGACGAGGTCGGGGGCAACGCCGTACAAACCCCCGCCCGCATCTTCCGCTGCAATGAGGATCCCTACGTGGGCCGCGTCCTCACCCCAGAAGTGGTCTGCCAGGACATCGCCGCCCAAGCTCACATGGAGCGCGGCACCTGGCAACTTCGGCCAGTCACGCCGCAAGCGGCCGAACTCATTTCCCCCTTGGCTGCGCGCATTGCCGCAAGGCGCGCCGAACTGGAAGCTGAGCTGGCAAACCTCGCCACGCTCCAAGAACAGCTGCTGAATGGCCTTGCCGATGGCACACTGAATATAGAAGATGAATCGTTAGACTCCAGCGAAGCAGGCTCCGAATGACTGACACCATGTCCCGCCCATCCACGCCCGGAAATGGGGTCGCTACCACCTCTAAGGAACTGAAGGACACGTTGTGGAAGGCAGCCGATAAACTGCGTGGCTCCATGGGAGCGGGTCAGTACAAGGACGTTGTTCTCGGCCTGGTCTTCCTCAAATATGTTTCTGACGCTTTCGAAGAGCGTCGCGACGCTATACGTGCCGAACTTGCGGGTGAGGATCCTGACTACCTTGCCGACACCCTCGAGGAGGCTGACGAATACCTTGGCGAGGGCGTCTTTTGGGTCGCACCGGAGGCCCGCTGGGACTACATTTCCGCTAACGCCAAGGGCATTCCCGCCACCGCCACGCGGGATGCCCAATCGATCGGTGAGATCATCGATCACGCCATGCGCACTATCTCTTCCGATAACCGCGCCCTTGCCGGCACCCTCCCCACCATGTTTGGTCGTGACAACATTGACCAGCGCCGCCTGGGTGAGTTGGTTGACCTCTTCAACTCCGCACGCTTCACCGGCGAGGGCGCCACGAAAGCACGCGATCTGCTCGGTGAGGTTTACGAGTACTTCCTTGATAAGTTCGCCAAAGCTGAAGGTAAACGTGGCGGCGAGTTCTACACGCCCCCCGTCCTTGTCCAAACCCTGGTGGAGATCCTTGAACCAGATGAGGGCCGCGTTTACGACCCCTGCTGCGGTTCCGGCGGCATGTTTGTTCAGGCTGAAAAGTTCCTCACCCGCCACGATCAAGACCCCACCAAGATCGCCGTGTACGGCCAAGAACTCAATGAGCAGACCTGGCGCATGGCGAAGATGAACCTCGCCATCCACGGTATTGACTCCACTGGCCTGGGCTCCCGTTGGGGTGACACTTTCGCCCGCGACATTCACCCGGGCATCCAAGCCGACTACGTACTTGCCAACCCACCCTTCAACATCAAGGATTGGGCCCGCTCCGAAGAGGATTCCCGCTGGCGTTACGGCGTCCCCCCGGTCCGCAACGCCAACTACGCCTGGATGCAGCACATCCTCAGCAAACTCAGCGTTCAGGGTGAAGCCGCCGTGGTGATGGCAAACGGCACCATGGCTTCCAACACGGGGGGCGAGGGCGATATCCGCAAAGCCATGCTTCAAGACGACGTGGTTTCCTGCGTGATCGCTATGCCCCCGAACCTGTTCCGCAGCGTCGCGATCCCTGTCTGCGTCTGGTTCTTCGCCAAGGACAAGGGCATCGGCACCAAGGGCAACATCGACCGTCAGGGTGAAGTCTTGTTCATCGACGCCCGCGAAATGGGCCACATGGTTGACCGGGTGGAGCGCACCTTCAGCCAGGACGACATCGACACCATTGCCAACACCTACCGCACCTGGCGCGGCAGGGACTCTGCGGAAGGTGAGTACGAGGACGTCCCCGGCTTCTCCAAATCCGCCACACTGCAAGAGATCGAAGATGCCGGTTGGGCACTAACCCCCGGCCGCTACGTCGGCATGCCTGAAGCCCCCGAGGATGACGAACCCATCGACGACAAGATCACCCGCCTCACCGACGCCCTAATCGAAGCACTCAACGAGTCCGCCCGCCTTGACACCGTGGTGCGGGAGCAGATGGGGAGGCTCGCGTGAGTACACAAAGCTCTTTTGGCGATCTCATCAGTTATGACATCGGGGGTGGTTGGGGAGAGGAATACCCGGGGTCTGAAAACGTTGAAGTGCGCGTCATTCGCGGAGCTGATTTCCCTGAAGTAGACCACGGATCCGTTTCCGCCACACCAATCCGATTCGAGACTCCAGACTCTGTGCACCGCAGACGCCTTCAGGCGGGCGACATAATCCTCGAGATCTCGGGAGGAACAAGAGAACGACCAACGGGAAGGTCGCTCCTGATGACGGATCAACTGTTACGAAACGAAGCTCTGCCCGTAATTCCGGCGAGCTTCTGCCGCCTATTGCGTCCCAACCCAGAACTAGTTGTGCCCGCATGGCTCCATTACGTTCTCAAAGACCTCTGGAGTCGCGGACTCACCTGGCGGTTCCAAAACCAGTCGACTGGAATCTCAAATTTCCAGTACCCCCTGTTCGCCACGACATTCAAGCTCGAAGTTCCAGATCTTTCGACCCAACTAGCCATCGCAGAAGTCCTCGGGGCATTAGACGACAAGATCGCGGCCAACCGCCGAGCAATTGAGATAGGCCGCGCCCTGCTCCTCGCGGAGTGGCAGCGTGCAACGAGCGGATCAACTGACATTGTGTTCTTGGAGGACATCGCAAGCATCAACCCTCGGACCCCAGTTGCAAGTGAGCCTGAACCTCCCTATCTGGACATGAAGAATCTTCCAGAGTTTGGATTGCTTGTCTCGGACTGGGGCTCACGAGAACCTCGTGGGGGCGCTCGTTTCCAGAATGGAGATTCACTACTTGCTCGAATCACTCCATGTTTTGAGAATGGAAAAATGGCGTTCGTTGACTTCCTCGAAGAGGGTCAGGTTGGCTACGGATCTACTGAGTACATCGTTCTCAGACCGAAGCCCGGTATCCCAGCTGCAGTTCCGTACGTGATAAGTGCGAATCCAGAGTTTCGTGCGGCTGCAGCGTTGCTTCGTACCGGTACCTCAGGGCGTCAGAGAGTTCAGGGCTCCGAGCTCGCCAGCTCTGTCATAGTCATCCCCGACCGCGAGTCACTGTGTGAATTTGGCAAGTTCTCTCAAGCGTTACTGAAGCGACTCGGCGCGGCACGCACTGAAAACCAAATCCTCGCCTCCACCCGCGATGAACTACTGCCCCTGTTGATGAGTGGGCGGATTACGGTGGGGGCGGCCTCGTCGCGTGTGGAAGAGGTGGTGTGAGGTGACGGTGTTGTTCAGTGAGGATGCGCTTGAGCACTTGATGTTGGAGTGGCTGGAAGAGTCCGGTTGGTCTGTTGCTGCCGGTGCGTCGGTGGCTCCAGGGTCAGGTGAGCGAACATCGTGGGATGACATTGTGCTGCACGGAAGTGTGGCGGCAGCACTGCGGAATCTGAACCCAGAAGTCCCTGAAGAGTACCTGCGCCAGGCTGCAGCAGAGGTGCTGACGCCTCAGTCGCAGGATGCGATCACGGAGAACTACAGGCTGCATTCCGTCCTCGTCTCCGGATATCGCGGGATCACTTACATTGATGAGTCCGGGCAGCAGGTGACACCGACGATACGGTTCATTTCTGCTGACGTCACCAAGAACCGTTATCTGGCAGTCAACCAGGTGACGGTGGCGGATAGGGAACACTCGCGCCGCTTTGACGTGGTCCTTTACGTCAATGGGTTGCCGCTGAGTGTCGTGGAACTGAAGCGCGCCGGGGATGAGGCAACCAGCGCTGAGATGGCGTTCGACCAGTTGCAAACGTACGTTGCTGAGTTCCCTATGGCGTTCAGATTTGCGGTTCTGGTGGTGGCAAGTGACGGGGTGACAGCCCGGTACGGGACGCCGTTCACCCCGTGGAACCACTTCGCACGTTGGAACGTGGATGAGCACGGCGAACTGGTGGACGAGGGGTATCACGGGGTGCGGGCATCCGACCTCGAACTCTTAGTTAGCGGGCTACTCAACGTAGAAACGTTCGGCGAAGTGCAGCGGGACTACGTTGCTTTCGATGCGTCCGAGAAGGGTTTGCTGAAGAGGATTGCCAAACCCCACCAGTACTTCGCCGTGAAGAAGGCGATCGACAGTACTGTGCGGGCGGTGGATTCCGACGGTCGCGCGGGGGTGGTGTGGCATACGCAGGGGTCCGGCAAGTCGATGGAGATGGAGCTGTTCACCGCCAAGGTGATGCGCCACCCCAGACTTGCGAACCCCACCATCATTGTCATTACTGACAGGACGGAGTTGGACAACCAGCTCTCCGACTCGTTCACATCCAGCACATTGCTGCCAGAAAAGCCGCAGAAGGTAGTGAGTCGGGCGGCGCTGCGTGAAGAGTTGGCGCAGAGGCGCACCGGAGGAATCTACTTCACAACCCTGCAGAAGTTCGGGCTGACCGAGGACGAGAAGGCGGCTGGACAAAAGCATCCACTGCTGTCTGACCGGCGCAACATCATTGTCATTGTTGATGAGGCGCACCGCAGTCACTACGACAATATTGACGGGTATGCGGCTCATCTGAAGTCAGCGCTCCCCCACGCGACACTGATCGCATTCACCGGGACCCCCATTGCCGAGGGCGAGCGCGATACGCGACGGGTGTTTGGGGATGACATCGACACCTACGACCTCCTTCGGGCTGTCGAAGATGGGGCGACGGTGCCGGTAGCGTTTGAGCCGCGGCTCATCAAGTTGGAACGTGCCGAAGGTGTGCGGGATGTAGACATAGACGACGCTGCTGAAGAGGCTACTGAGTCTTTGGATGAGGCCGATCGGGACCGCTTACAGAAGAGCGTGGCGGTACTCAATACCGTGTACGGGTCTCCGCAGCGGCTCAAAGAACTGGCTGGCGACCTCGTAAAACACTGGGAGGTGCGTCGCGATCTGATGCAGCCGTTCATCGGCGGGCCCGGCAAGGCGATGGTGGTGTGTTCGACGCGGGAGAATGCGGCGAAACTCTACGAAGAGATCATTGCGCTGCGGCCCGACTGGCATAACGAGGCTCCCGATAAGGGCGTGGTCAAGGTTGTCTACACGGGAAGCGCCTCTGACAAGCCGCTTATCCGTCAGCATGTGCTGCGTCCCAGCCAGTCAAAAGCGGTGAAGAACCGTATCAAGGACATTGATGACGAACTGGAACTGGTGATCGTCAAAGACATGATGCTGACGGGGTTTGATGCGCCGCCGCTGCACACCATCTACCTGGACCGCCCCCTCAAGGGTGCGTTGCTGATGCAGACGCTGGCACGCGTGAACCGCACCTTCGGTGGGAAGAGAGACGGGCTGCTGGTCGCATATGCGCCGGTCACCGACAACCTGGCTGCCGCGATGAGAGAGTGGACGCAGACCACAGACAAAGGGGGAGATCGAGGGAGCGGAACCACTGCTACTGAGGCCGCTGAAGTTGCGATGGACGCGGTAGAAGAGTTACGCGCCCTGGTCGGTACGGAGTGGAAAGCACTGGTCAACCAGGATCCAAAACGGGGATGGATACGGGCCATTCAGCAGGTGGCGACCATGCTGCTGTCCCCAAAGACTCCCGGCAACATTGATCCACAGCGGCCCAACAAGAGGTTGGTTGCTGAGAAGTTCAAGGCGATTGCCACAGGCCTTGCGCGGGCCTACGCGATTGCTGCGAACATGCCTGAGATGGAGCCGATCAGCCACGAGGTGCGATTCTATGAAGAAGTGCGCGTGTGGATGGCGAAGCTGGAAGCACAGGACCGGATCGCACGTGGTGAACCGTTGCCAGAGGACGTGCGGCGGCTGCTTGGGGACATCATCGTCACTTCGACCTCGACCGAAGGTGTCATCGACATCTACAAGGAGGCTGGGCTGGAACGCCCTCGTCTGGATGCGGTGAGGGGCGCGTGGACTGACGATGTCATGAAGCGCGGTAGGGCCGAGTTGGCGATCGAAGCGTTGAAGGCGACCCTGCTGGCCGAATCCGGAAAGGTCACCAAATACAACGAGGTCCGCAAGAAGGTCTTCTCAGAGCGTGTCAATGAGTTGATGAACCGCTACGCCAACCAGCAGCTCACCGCCGCGGAAGTCATTGCGGCAATGGCGGAGATGGCGGATGACATCATCGAAGAGGCGAAACGTGGCGAGCAGTTTGACCCTCCGTTGGAAGAAGACGAGCTGACCTTCTACGACCTCATTGCCCAAAATGAATCTGCGGTTGATGTGCTTGGCGGTGGCGTCCTCGCGCAAATTGCGCGGGAGCTGGTCGACACCATGAGGAAAGATGTGCGGACCGACTGGACGGTGCGGGAAGACGTCAAGGCGCGGCTGCGTGCCAACGTGAAACGGCTGCTACGCAAGTACAAGTACCCGCCGGATCGAGCGCCAGAAGCAGTGCTGCAGGTCATGGCACAGATGGAGGCGATGGCGCCACGCTTGGCACTCAGGGGTTAGGTCAGCCCCACCCCGCGCACCTTGGCACTGAGCAGCACGGTTTGAAACAGGATGCCCACATCCTGTGCCGAAAACGGCAGAAGCTTCTTGTGAACAAAGAACCACATGGCCAGAGGCGCACCAAAGAACTCCAAGTTTCGGCGTGACGCCTCATCACGTGCCTCTTGGTCGCCGCGGGGGATACCCATGTGTTCGTACAGTCCCTTGCCGACCTCGCGACTACGTGGCAAGAGGTCCTTGGGGTACGGCTTCCACGCCTTGAAATCTCTAGTTGTACGACGTGATGCGAGTAGGGCGGAAAACTCCTGAGGATCCATGCTTCAAGCCTACGCCCGCAGGCCCGGACGGATGACGCTGGGGTTATGACGGCGGTTGGGGTTGCGAGGGTGTGGATGTTGCGGTGGCGCCACGCCAGATCACAGTTGGATAGGCGCGGCGCCACTTGGTGTTACTCGGGCTTAGCCGCGCTGAACTCCTGCATCTTCTGGATGTAGCGTGGCATTTCGTCAGCCGGTAGCGGCTGAGGCCAGTCATCCGCACGGAAGTAAGCATCGGTACCACCGTCTAGGAAGATGACGGAGCCACACAGGAAGTTAGCGGCCGGGGACAACATAAAGATGACCCATTTGGCGACTTCCTCAGGCTTACCGAACTCCCGCACTGGGATTGGGAACGACTTGATGGCTTTGGCAAGCTCCGGGTCAGCCAGCTGCTTGTCGATCAGAGGCGTGCGAACCGCACCCGGCGCTAGGGCGTTGACGCGAATGCCGCGCCCTGCCCATTCCTCCGTGACGCCGATGGTGCGCATCCAGTGAGTGATAGCGATCTTTGAACCGGCATACATGAAGTTCGGGAAGGCGTCTGGGCCAGCAGCCTCGCCAATCGCTAGGACTGAGTCCATATCTCTGGCTTTGAAGGCTGCGATCAGCTCCTTGGGGATACCGGGAACCGTGGTGGTGGAGTTCGAAGAGAAGATGACAACTTTGGCGTTGCCTGCTGCTGCGAGAAGATCATGGATCCCTTCCAGCAGCTCAACCACACCGAGGAAGTTGACCTTCGCGATCAGTTCTTCACGACCCGGGATTGGTCCAAGACCAGCAGCAAGAACGGCACCATCAAGGCGGTTCCCGGCTGACTTATAGATCTCTTCAATTGCGTGGCGGCGACCGTCCTCGGTCGACAGGTCGGCGATCACGTCGGCATTGTGTAGGTCAACACCGATGGCGCGGTGACCCTCCCAACGCAACTGCTCAACTGCTGCTCGCCCCATACCGGAGGCTGCGCCGGTAACTACATATACTCCCACTTTGGCTCCTTTGCCTTGCGTCTCAACTGAACTGGGCAGAAACGCCGGGTAGTGGCGCTGCTGCCCACCATTCGATCGTACGCGCGGATCCCGGCTAGCACGCAGAAAAGGGAGTGAAAGCCCACTTGAACACAACTATACGACACCTGTCGTTTAGATGTATGGTGGCGGCATCAGCTTCCCAAGTCGATAAGTGTGAGGAACAGAAGTGCCTGAGAACATTGAGATTGCCAGCCAGAAGCCAGGCGGATGCGCGTGCGGACACACTGATGTGAGCACACCGGTGCTCGACGTTCGCACCATCCCACACCAGATCCGCCACGCCACCATTCACGGGGCGTTCGACGCAATCGCGCCCGGGGACGCCCTCGTCCTTATCGCACCACACGCCCCGGTTCCCCTACTGCGTGAGCTGGAAGGTCGATTCCCCATCGACGTTGAGTACCTCCAAGAGGGACCGGAGGAATGGCACGTCAAGGTGACGCGAGGGTCTGCCGGCTGACGGCTAACGCACCCGCTCAAAGACCGGCAGTGTCTCTAAGGTGACGGGAACGGTGATGGTTTGGCGTCCGCCAATAGGTTCGCCCTCTGTACCGAGCTGTTGCCAGGACCCGTCCGGCAGCGTGACACTGCGAACTGTCGCGCCCTTCTCAAGCACAGGGGCCACCACATAGTCCGAACCGAGCATGAACTGGTCGGTGATGTCCGCAAGCGAGGCGTCCTCGTAGGCGAGCGGACGAATGACAGGCTCCCCGCTTCGGGTCGACTCCTCGGCGAGGCCCAGAATGACCGGCATCATCTGTTCGCGTGTCTCAACAGCATTCTTGACCGCGCGGTAGTGCGTTTCGTCGAGGACTCGGGAGGGAAGAACAGAGAACTGCATCATCGGTGACAGAGCAGCCAACTGGGCCTCTTATCCTGTTACACAGAACAATTCCGACCCCTGTTAGAACACTCCCAAGCTACCCCGGATCGCCGGAAAATGCCGGATTCTCAAGAAGAAGCGCCTCAGGCTCGAACTCGAGTAACAATTACCCCGGCAAAAGAAAAGCACTTCTCCAAAGAATACTCAGCAGGCAAATCAACCAAGCAAATCGCCCGAGAATCCGGACGTAGCCGTGCAGCGGTAAGCACCGCAATCAAACGAACAGGGGTGTCAATGCGCTCCAGTCGCGCATCCACAAAGCAAGAGATTCAAGAGATGGTCGCCCTGCGTACCTCGGGAATGTCACTCGTGAAAATTGCTGACCGGCTTGGATACTCAGAAAAGACTATCTGGACGCAACTACGGAATGCGGGAGCAAGCTAGGTATCATCAGGTTTCGGACCTTTGCCACGCTTCGCTTCTTCCTCTTGGTTATGCATTGCGAGCAGTAGTAGAGCCTTCGCGAACCCTTCCATATCGAAGTCTGCCTTCACGAGTGCTTCAACCCGATGACTCCGCTTGGGCTGCCCCGGGCCGGGCGGTTGAGCAGTTATCTTCCTTGCCACCGCGTAGCGCTTGCGCAGCTGCGGATCCTTCCGCTGTATCGCGCTATGAAATCTCTTGACCGACGGCCTCGGGTCTTTCTCGCTGACATCGATGCCGAAATGCCTACAGTTCCCGACGTAAAGCTGGAGTAATGAGTTCCACGCTCGCCCCGCTTTCTGGGGCAGAGAAGACTCTGGGCCGTACTCATTCCTCTCCTGCAGAAGTTCCTCATCCGAAGCTTTCTTGGAGGTCTGATAGTAAATATGCAGATCGAACTGCTCTTGCACTTCAAGCTTCTGGAAGATGGGCCTCATCAAGGGAGACTCCCAAAGCTCGGCGAGGAAGTGATGACGCTTCAGGTAGTCCTTGTCGGTTAACCGCGGCATATCTACGCATGACTATGCGGCAGTTAGGAGAGCAGGTCAAGACCTAATTTATGTGAATGACCACCAGAAGGTCGAGCCGTAGATCTTCCCGTACCCGGCACCGCTGCCTAGATCCGTCCACATGAGACGTTTTGGATCGCCACCATATTTCGTTTTATCTGAAAGGCGTTTGAACACGTCCTCAGTGATGTAGGTTGCGTAGTTGTCATCCATAGCCGCAAGCTTCGCTGCGATGTTTGCTGCGTTACCGACCCATACAAGGTCATTGCTTCCACGGATGCCTGTGCGAGCGACCATAGTCTTAGACGATGCAATACCTACCTTCTGTCGAAGCCTGTAGGTATTGTTTGGGTACTGCTCATCCATCGCAGGCTGAAGAATATTCTTAACAGCCCAGTTAATCTTCAGGGCAACTTTCGCCGCGTTGCTATTTTTAGACCCACCAATGAATACGGCCATCACGCGATCACCATCAAAGGCAGTTATCACGCCATCGTGTGCACGAATAATGCGAGAGGTCGTATAGAGATAGTTTTTGTAAACTTCTGATGCAAACCAGTCTTTGTATCCTCGCACGAGACCCGTTGAATCCTTCAGATCCGCATAAAGGACGACCGCATCTAGATCGACAGCCTCGTTCTTATGGGCGACATCTTCAGTATTAGGAACTTTCTGGCCGTCTCTTCGTTGCCATGCATCCTTGTGAGTCTTAGCTGCATAATCTCGCAACTCCTGTGCTAACGACATGTCAGTACCCCTCCCTGATCAAGTGCAACGTTGAGGCATCCAAATGCCCCAGTACTCACCTGAGTTATCAATAGCAAGAAGAGCACCGTGAAGAGTACAAGTCCTCCGATAAGGAGACCGAGTGACCATTTGAGTAGTACATGTTTACGCCAGGAGATTTTCGAGAGCAAGATTATCTGACCAGATAGCTGGTCCTCGTCAAGCGATGCGCCTTCTTGAAACAGTTGGGTGAGCGCAGGTCGCTCCCAATGCCGGAGATGACCAAAGTAGAGGTAGTTCGTAAACCTCGTGGAAGATTTCTCTGGTTTTATCCTTGGAATGATCACTAGGACCGAAAGCAGAACGCTTGTGGCCAATAGAAGAATGCTTAGGCCTAGGAGGCAGTTCGAAAGTGTAGTAAGTAGCGCTCCTTGAGCCGATACGCTCGACAGGGTGATCGCGAAACCAAGCAACACTGCTTCAATAGCTAGGGCTGCGGTTGCTTTGATGTCTACTTGAGCGATCCAGTCCTTGGCATTGTCGTGAATACGCCACGCCAAATCATAATCAACGCGCTTCGTAGACTCGAGCGCCTTCGCCGTATTCTTGGTTATCTTCTTCTTCATCGTTGCCTTGATTATGACAGGCCTTTCAGATGCGTCAACTGTTGCAATCGCTACAACACCATCGGTACATCGCAACGGGGGTCGCGGGAGTAGGGTAATTCGGTACCGACGGCCACTCCCGACGAAAACTTCAACAGAGGTGGGGTAGCAATAGTTCGCGTACCAGCAGACGGGTAACCTGTACCGATGTAACGAAAAAGACTCCCATCGGGAGTCTTTGACCTCTATAAATTCTTAATGATAATGATAACCATAATCAGTTTGGTGGGCCTGTCCTCCTGCAACACAGAACAATTCGGACCCCTGATAGATCACCTTCAAGATACACAGAATCGTGGAGAGTCCGCGGTGTTGTCGCGGAGGCAGCATCAAATTCAAAATCGCGCGAAGATAACCCCGTCAGAAGAAGCCCTCTTCACCGCAGAGTATCTCGCTGGTAAATCGACCAAGCAAATCGCCCGAGAATCTGGGCGTAGCCGCGCAGCGGTAAGTTCTGCAATCAAGCGATCAGGGGTCACGATCCGCTCTAGCCGCTCCTCTACGAAAGAAGATGTTCAAGAGATGGTTGCCCTGCAGGCCTCAGGGATGTCGCTCGTGAAGATCGCCGACCGTCTCGGGTTCTCGGAGAAGACAGTCTGGACGCAGCTCCGCAACGCCGCCGCTCGCTAAGAGCCCTGCTCTTCAGCCTCCTGGCGACGCTTCGCTTCCTCTTCCTGATTGTGCATCGCGAGCAGCAGTAGGGCTTTTGCAAACCCCTCCACATCAAAATCGGGTCTGACAAGGGCCTCTATACGGTGGCTGCGCTTTGGCAGCTTGCCCGGTAAGGGGTTGTGAAGTGGAATCCGCTGAGCTGCAGCCGACCGCTTAAGTAGCTCCGGACCCTTACGCTTAATAGCACTATGGAAGGTCTTGACCGATAGTCTCGGATCTTCTTCTTTGACCTCGATACCGAAATACTTACAGTTCCCGACATAGAGACGAAATAACGAGTTCCATGCCCGCCCTGCCTTCTGGGGCAGAGAATCCCCGGGCCCATGCTGACTCCTCTCCTGGAGCAGCTCCTCGTCAGAAGACTTCGTGGAGGTCTGGTAATAGATGTGCAGATCAAACTGCTCCTGCACTTCAAGCTTCTGGAATATAGGCCTCAGTAATGGAGACTCCCAGAGCGCGGCGAGGAAGTGATGGCGCTTCAGGTAGTCCTTGTTGGTTAACCGCGGCATATCTGACTATGACTATGAACCTCAGCGCAAGCTTCGTCAATAGTCCGAGGTGGTCGCTATGGTGAGTTCATTGGCTAATGACGGGATCCCCCGCCGGAGTCTTGACAGTTTATGTCGGAGAGTTCATAGTGAGGCTTAAATGAGGATCAAGAATGTCAAGGTGTCGGGATTCAAGAGGTTCACTAACCTCACTATTGGAGATATTCCTGAACCTGCACAGCTCGTTGTCGTGACGGGTCCAAACGGCTCAGGAAAGTCTGCAATTTTCGAGGCACTGAATGTCTATAGGAGGACTTCACGATTTGGCGTGCCGCATGACCCGACCTACTTCAACAAGGGGGACGACGACCCGGAAATTTCAGTAGACCGGAGGGTCGTTGTTGATTTCCATGACGAGTCGGTTCAATCTGATCAAGAGAGACGAAGCAAGTCAATCTGGGTAAGGTCTGCGTTTCGCCATCAAGCCGACGTGAATGTCACCGCGATCTCGCGCATGGATACACAGCTCAATGACCAGGGATTGAATAGGCTTATCGACGCCGAAGGGTACGTCTCCGATAATTACAGCAGAATCGCCTCAAGCACTCTGGATGTTTTCTATTCAAAGGAGAATCGCAGCACCGCAGCCGGAGACCTAGTAGACGGCTTGATTGCTCCTCTTCAGGAAGCTGTGCGCAATGTCTTTGACGATCTGGAGCTCGACTCTCTAACTGCCCCAATGGATCAATCCACGTTTTTCTTCACCAAAGGAACCTCAAAGGCATTCCACTACAAGAACCTCTCCGCTGGTGAGCGTGCAGCCTTTGACCTATTGCTGGATATGTTTGTCAGAACCCGAACCTTCGACGACACGGTGTATTGCATTGACGAGCCTGAGGTACATCTTGGTAGCCGAGTTCAGGCAAAGCTTTTGAATGAGCTTCTCCGGCTGACCCCAAGCACTTGTCAGCTGTGGGTTGCGACGCACTCGCCCGGGATGATGCGTGCAGCTATGAGGCTTTACGAGGCAGACGCTGAATCAGTGGTATTTCTAGACACTTTTGGACGCGACTTTGACACACCGCAGGTCTTAAGCCCTGTGAAGCCGACCAGTTCTTTTTGGAGACGCTCTCTGGAAATTGCACTCGATGACATTGCAGATCTCGTCGCACCTGACGAGCTTGTCCTCTGTGAAGGCAGTACGACTGATGGCTTCGACGCTAAGTGCTACCGAGAGATCTTTTCGAACGAACGTTCAAGCGTTGAGTTTATTTCTGTAGGAAACTCGCACGAAGTAAAGCGTGACAGCCAGGGCATCGCAAGTGCTATTCACGTAGTAGCTCCGGGAACAAAAGTTATTCGCGTTGTTGACCGAGACGACCATACTCTCGAAGAAATCAAAGTACTCAAGTCTGAGGGGGTCAGAGTCCTGAGTGTGCGAAATATTGAAGGCTATCTTCTTTCCGATGAGGCCATAGAGAAGCTTTGTAGGGCATACGGCAGAAGTGAGAAGTCTCCTGACGCCATTGCATACCGCGACAAGCGCATAAAGGAGTCTGTAGCTAGGGGAAATCCTGCAGACGATTTCAAAAAGGTTGCTGGGGACATGAAAGTTTATCTCAGTAAGGAGCTGGGTATTACTCAGCCCGGGTCAACGCCTAGCGTATTCTTGGTTGAAAAGGTCGCACCGCTAATTTCGTCAGACACGCAAATCTATGCGGACATGAAGCAGGATATTTTCGGAGCCGAGTAGTCGGCCTGTGATCCATACAACACCATCGGTACATCTCAACAGGGGTCGGTGTCTTCTGAAAAACTGTACCGATGGACCGTCCCGGCAATTTTCCCAACAGAGGTGAGTCTGCCCCGGTTCGTGTAGGTCGACATAGGGGCAACTAGGTGGGCGCAACGAAAAAGACCCCCATCGGGAGTCTTTGACCTCTATAAATTCTTACTGATAATGATAACCATAATCAGTTTGGTGGGACTGTTCTCATGCAGCACCGAACAATTAAGGCTCCTGAGCGACTCCCTCACGGGTGCACCCCGACCCCAGATGACGTCCACCGCTGAAAACAACGTGCGGGTCAGAGCGAAGGGTCCTGTGTCTGGGGCTGATGTTTCCGCGATACTACAGGGTTACAGCGACGGAAAATCCACGAAATCCTTAGCTGCTGAATATTGTCGTTCGCGAACCACGATCAGTAACATCCTTAAGCGAAATCATGTCAAAGCAAGAGCACTTGCGAGACCCTCCGATTCTGATGTCGCCCGAATGTCTCAGCTCTACGAAAGTGGGTTATCGCTAGAGAACGTCGGTAAAGAGGTCGGATTCTCGGCCAAGACCGTATATACCCACCTGTTGCGTAAGGGCATAACGGTGCGGAGCACGAGCAGAGTTCAAAGCTAAGGCCATGCGTGTTGGTGGAGCTGCAAGGTGATTAAGAAGTATCTGCTGATTGGATGACGGGGTGTACGCCACACGATTACTAATCAAGGACGCATCGAATCGCAAGTCCGGCATTGCGCTCAATGCTATAGCCTCGGTTCATTGTCGTCGGGTAAAAGTACTTATTTGAGGCATAATTTTGGTTACTAGTGGCTGATGTTCTAGACCAGAGATCGCCATAGCCTCCGGATTCGAAGGATGATCTTCGACTACCAGAGAAGACGCCCTTGAAGGGACCGCTATATAGCCAATTTTGGTTGTATATATTATCCCTCGATGGAGTACTGGAGGTGGCATCGGGGTTGTTCATCTTGGAGTTGAGCCAGTCGAATTTACTATTGGTGCCGTGGGTTGGAAGACTCCAATTGGCTGGGCAGATAGAGTTCGCGGCATCCCCACTGCCTGCGGGCATCGAAGTGCGGCTCTCACCGGCTGTTGCTGCACTCCAGTTGTAGAGATAGCCGTAGTTGGTGGATCCTGCTCCGGTATCGCCAGGGACAGGTCCGTATGCCCGAGGCAGGTCATGCTCGAGCACTCCTGTCGTAGTCAGCTGCGGCAATATGAATTCGCTAACCACATCACTATCTGCAGGAGTGAGCGTAATCGTGCCGCTCGTACTTCCCAGCTTGAGGTTCGTTAGCATCCAACACTCTCCGTCAGCGAGCCTGGCGACCTCATAGGCACGGCCCCCTCCGCGATTATCGGTGAGGGAGAGGATGGCGTTGGGGTTGGAGCCATTATACGGCGTCATAGAAGTGCAGTAACCAGAAGTCATGGCTTGCATTGTCTCCGGAGGCGGACATCCACCCTCTCTCACTGAGCCAGATTCCGTGACATGAAGTGACTTACTGCCGGTTTCTCCGGTAACACAGAACTCATTTCCACCGCCCAGGTACCTCAACTCACTTGAAATAAAAGTAGGGCTGGAAGGAAAGCTACCAGACTCAACCTTCTCGACGTTGAGCCTCTTGGCTGCAGTGGATAGGTCTGACCTCAGGGCCGACTCCTTGGCGCTGGCGGTGATGCCGTTGTAGGCAACTACCGTTACAGCCGCCAGAATAGCAATCACCACAACCACGATCAAAACCTCCACGATCGTGAATCCTCGCCACTGCTTACGATTTAACTGCCTTGCTCGTGAATGGAGATCCTGCATTCATAGGGTTCCTGCTTATGTATAAATTCTGCCGCTTACTATGAAGGATGGGCGGGTTTAAGTCAATAGCGTGACTATGACCAACAATCTGTGTTTTGCGACGTTGGGTCCAAATAGGTGATGCTTCTAATAGGAGGGTCTAAGTCGGGGTGTTCTCCTCGTATGCGAAACAATTAGAACAGGGGCTGAGACTACTTGCTGAGGCGAAAAACTCCCGAGAAACCGCAAGAACTCAACATTCTCCAAGATCCTTCGCTCGCATTACTGACGAGAAGCTACGCCTCATGATTACCGATTACGAGGTGGGAATGTCGGCATATGAACTGGCAGATAAGTACGGACACAACCGCGGCACGATCATGAAGCACCTCTCGGCAACTGGGGTGCGGTCGCGAGTGGCGGTGCCCACCGAGGACGAGATCTTCCACTGGAAAGAGCTGCGAGCTGACGGTTTGGGATTCAAAACCATCGCGAGACGAGTAGGGCGGAATCACAAGACCATTCGGAAGTACCTGAACTGAGGCTAGCCCTGGCCAATATGCCATGTGTGTAAGATCATGGTCTCGGCAGGTAGATCCTTGTTGTTGCTCATTTCAGCCTGGACAACAGCCCAAAGAATACCAGGCATGACCTTGGAGAGGAGCACTTGCCGTGGCAACTCATCGGCCGCCCTCCAGCCCGCGCCTAGGCCTAAACTGTCCATTGACTCAAACTTGAGCTGGATCAGGACGAGTTCTTCTTCGGCTGGAGAAAGCCAGGCTGGTGCGGACAGCTTCGGGTCAAGTGTGCGCCATACATCCAGCTTCGTTCCCTCGACCGCACCGTTAATCGAAAGAAGCGCACGGGCAACGACCGTTATGCTATCAACATCTGAGAGAGTTGTCCCCCAGGCGTCCCTAACGCTTTGAGAAAAGAGCTTGGAAAGCGCTGAGCCTAGGTTTTCTGCTTTGTGGCTCAAATGACGAGCATACTTTGCCGCGAGAACAGGATCTATTTCGTTAGAGAACCCCCAGCTTGTATCTGCGGGCTCAACCTTAATAACAACCTCAAGATCCGCTTCGCTAGCCACTGCCGCGGACGTCACAAGCTCAGTGAATTGCTCTTCAGTCTCTATAGAGTCAAAGTTGCTGTTTACCTTGAAAACAACTTGCTTGATCTTTTCTTTATCATGGCTTCGGCTCAACTGCTCTGGGCTCGCCCCTTCAGGACGAGTTGTTGTCGAGTAGTTACTTATGTGGATGTCCCTACCTGCTAGGAGCTGGGTCGACTCCTTACCTCCCTTTTGCAAGAATCGTTTCATGCTTTGAACTCCATGTTTCCGCCGCTCTGCATTTGAACTGAATTTTGTCCAGCTTTTTGCCTTTGTGAAGTCCTAGAAGACATGATCTTCCAGGTAGTAAGGCTGCCACCTGCAGCCCCAAATACGAGACTTATGATTGCGGTCCCTAGGCCTTCAAATAACCATTCCATTGACGCATCTCCCTTGCATTATGCCTGAACTCCCTAGTGGAGGTTTGATCTAAATCTTGTACTTGTCACGGCGCTTCTGGAACGCTTCTTTCCCGCCATCGAGAATCTCTACAGCATGCTCTCTGATGCCCATGCGCTCAAGCTCGAAACTAGAGGCCTGACGTTTTCTGCTGTGTTCCAGCGAACCAGTCAGATAGTCAAAGGTCCTGCCGTCTCTGTTCTTGCGATCATCGCCGTGCCGATTGGCAACGATCACAGACTCCGCGTCAGCCCCTACGACAAGATTCGCATTATGTGTAACCAAAATGATTTGGCGCTCCTTCTTTTGCTCAACGAGGTAGCGCACGATGTCGCTATATATTGAGCGACTATCCAGATCATCTTCTGGCTGGTCGATAAGCAGCGTCCAGCGCTCCTCAGCTTCACCAAGGATCAAGGTAGGGCCTGCTGCACGAGTAGGTGACAACTGTGTCAGGCAGCGAGTGCGACCTGCTGGTACATAATGGCCTCGTACTCGACCGGCGTCAAACGCCCCAGCCTGGCCTGTCGACGTCGCCGATGATAGGTGCGCTCAATCCAAGTCACGATCGCGAGCCTCAGCTCTTCTCTTGTGGCCCAGCTGCGCCGGTTAAGGACGTTGTTCTGCAGCAAACTGAAAAACGATTCCATCGCTGCATTGTCACCGGCAGCACCAACTCTGCCCATCGATCCGACCATGTCGTGTTGGTCAAGCGCACGCCGGAACTTCCGACTCCGAAATTGCGATCCTCTGTCCGTGTGCAGGATGCAACCGGCTACGTTCCCTCGCCGCATTGCTGCATTGTTTAGTGCTCTGACTGCGAGTGATGACTTCATTCGTGAGTCGATCGCGTAGCCGACGATTCGGTTCGAGAACACGTCTTTCACCGCGCAAATATAGAGCTTGCCTTCGCGAGTCCAGTGCTCTGAGATGTCGCTGAGCCACAATTCGTTCGGGGCTGTCGCAGTGAACTCACGCTGCACAAGGTCGTCATGCACAGCAGGCCCGGGCCTGGTTCCTTTGCCTCGTGTTTTCTTCTTCCCAAACACAGACCACCAGCCGTTGTCGCGGCAGATCCGCCACGCAGTCCGGTCGCACATTGCCTCACCGGCTTGTTTTGCTTCGTCGGCTAGGAACCGATGCCCGAACTCGGGGTCTTCCAGATGCGCATCATGGAGCGCGTTCGCGCGATACGCCTGCACGAGTTCACGCTCTCGCACTGGTGATTTCAGCCACCGATAATAGGGCTGACGTGAGAGCTTCAAAACCCGGCACGACACCACAACAGGAATCCCGTCAGCGGCGAGCTCTCTCACGAGCGGGTAGAGCCTTTTCCCGGTAAATGCGCCTGCGACAGATACGCAGCGGCACGACGCAGCACCTCAACTTCTTGCTCGAGCAGCCTATTCCGGCGGCGCAGTTCTCGAAGTTCGTCATTGTCTGAACGAGTCATACCGGGCTTTTCACCGTCTTCGATGCGGGCTTGCCGTAACCACTTATCGAGGGTGCCGACATGGATACCGAAGTCCTTCGCGATTTGCGCGAGCGTGACTTCTGGGTCACGGTTCAACGCGACGCGTACGACGTCGTCTCGGAACTCCTCGGGATATTTTGCGGGCATGATGATCATCCTTCCAGGCCAGCCGAAACTAGCCATGTTGAATGTCACCTACTCGTGCAGCAGGCCCTTTCTTCAAGAAGGCTCATGTGTATCTCCTAGAAACTACGCTGGTAACCCAGACTTGGGCCAAGATCACAATGAGTGTTGCGATCGTAAAGATGACGGCTAGCGCTGAACCAACCCCGTAGTCGCCCTGTGCGACACCGCGCTGGATGATCGACTGTGTAATCGTGTAGGTCGAGTAGCCCGGTCCACCTTTTGTGAGCGTGTAAGGAAGAACCGTTGGAATGGGCCGGCGCCATCAATGGTTGCCTGCTCGTAGAGATCCTTGGGGATCGCTTGGAGGTAAGCAAGGTAGAGAGTGGCATGCCAGCCCGTGCCAGACCAGACTGCAATGAAGATAATGGCGAACTTCGCGAGGCTTGGGTCGGCCAGCCACGGCAGGTTATCGATCCCCAACTTGACCAGAACATTGTTGACAACACTTGAGTCCAGTGGTGAGAAAATGCACCGCCACACCAGCCCCATGGCGGCCATTGAGGGAACACTGAGGAAGAAGAAGACTCCGCGTGCAAGGTCTCTTCCGAAGAACTTCTCGTTGAGCACTACGGCTAGAGGAATCGCCAGAACTGTGGTGAAGAGCGTGACTCCCGCGGTGTAAAGGAGTGTGAACCCCATGCCGCTGAGGAGCTCCGTGTCCTTGAGGACAGCCTTGTAGTTGTCCAGACCAACCGGAGTTGGGTTCGCACTGTATCCGTTGTAGTCCGTGAAGGACCAGAAGATGGACTGTGAGAGGGGGATGATTGTGAGGATTACGAAGACAAGGAGGATAGGTAGAAGAAACCAAACGGTCGCAACCTGGTCTCCGAAGCCCCTGCGCTTCACCTTGTGTAGCAGTGAACCCACTGTTGGCCTACTTTCCGTACTGGGTGGATGGTGGCCGCCCAATGCTGTGGGCGGCCACCGAACCGTTACTTGATGCTGGCAGCCTGAGCGTCCATGGCTTCAGCGAATGACTCGGGGGTTGCTTGACCCTGAATCATCATCTGCTGCTGAGCGCTCATCGTCGCCGTCATCGCAGGTGCTCCAGCGCTCCATTCGATCCAGTAGAACAGTCCCTTCTTCAGGTTGTTCTCATAGGCATCCTTGAACTCCGGTGCGGCCTCAGACGTGAAGTTGTCACTGATCGACATCGCGCCCTGGCCTTCGCTGAGGAGCTTGACGCCATCAGCGGATCCGAGCCACTCAACGAAAGTCTTCGCTGCTTCCTGCTTCTCCGGGGTTGAGGCCGAGGAGATTGCGTATGCAGGGTCGCCGCCACCGTTGATGTAGGTTTCACCACCGGGGTATGCGGGGAATGCAGCAAAGCCATAGTTGATGCCAGCATATTCGATGTCAGCCGCATCCCAGTTGCCGGAGCGGAACATGGCAACTTCACCGGAAAGGAATGCTGACTTGATCTGGTCGCCACCAAGGCCGACCGACTCCTTGGAAAGGGACGGTGTCGAAACCAGCCTGGCTGAGAAGATCCTTGTTGTAGATCACCCACCCATCCACGCTGTGAAGGTGGGGTCGGAGACGCCGCCATCCTTGCGGTAGAGGTCAAGGTAAGAACCGGGAACTGTGTCCACCACTGGCATTCCGGATAGATCCATTGCCAGATCGAGTTGAAGAACATCGGTGCGGTTTTCCGCGACGATGTTGAAGATGTCGGGAGCCTGATTCCCCGCGACGCGTGTCTGGAGGGCCTGTGCGTACGATCCACCATCGGTTGGCTCACTGGTCTGGACGGTGACGTGTACATCTGACTGAGACTCATTAAATGCGTCGACAACTGTCTTCATGGCCGTTTCCGACTGGTAGGCGAGCATGATGATGTCCACCGTCCCACCAGATCCGCTGCTCCCCTGCGAGTGAATTATTCCGACCTGTCGATACGATCTCATCGATACGTATCGATAGCGAGAATGTCGTGGCCTAAAACACTTGTCAAGCGGTTTTAGACAGAGATTTTTGTGGTGGCTCTTGGCGTGTAGTGACCCTCAACCAGGGTCAGGCCGGGGTTGGAGTCACAATCGCCGTAAGAATCAAGCAATGCAAAGAGTGTGTTCATCGCGAGGCGGGAAATCAACCTCGGAACTGGGTCTACGTTCGAGACGGGGATGCGAGTTGAGATTGCGTACTCATCAGTACATTGCCCGACCATCATCACATCGAGACCCGGGGTCATACCGGTGGCAAGGCAGGCCTGAACCACCAGGTTTACCGACCGTGGAGTCCGCGCAACAATGCCAACATTCTTCCCCCGAGCGGCCTCGAGTGCAGAAACTGCCTGCTCAAAACCGCCATTGTTGTCAAACGGTTCGACCAAGACGGGATGGTCGCCTGCAATTCGAAGGCATTCACGCTCAAAAATGGCGGTCGCAACCAGGGTTGTTTCCGTGGCTGCTGGTTCACCCGCAAGGATGAAACGTTTGCAGCCATCGGCCAGCAGAGCTTCCATGGCCATGCGGGCACTCCAGCGCGCATCGAGGTCGAAGCAATACAGGCCCTCAAGGTCGTTTGGCGTGCCGATTAGGGCAATCGGTGCCGACGAACTGCGCACGACTGAAAGGCGTGGGTCATCGGGAATCACGTCCATCATCACCAGTGCGTCAACAATTGACCGTCTCGTCAGACGTTCAATGTCGTCGGGACCCGGCTCACCGGTTGTGAGCACGAGGTCATACTTGTGTTCACGAGCCGCCAGAGTGATCTCATCAATGTAGGGGATGGTTGCCGCGATTTGCACGTCGTCGGTCAACCCAACCATCAGGCCGATGACGTTGGCGCGGTTCGAGGCAAGGGCTCGTGCATTGGCATTGGGATGATAGCCGAGCTCTGTCATAGCGGCCTCGACACGCTCCCTTGTCTGAGGAGAAATTGAGCGCGTACCGCTCTCACCAGTTCGGTGACGGTCCGGCGCGGGCCCTTGCCGAGACGGCTGTGGTGAAGACAAACAGGGACACGGGTCTTTGAACTACGACCCTGGTGTCAGCATTGGTAATCCAACATTCACTGAGAATAGCTCCGTTGCGCTTTGCGACCTCTTCCGCTTGAATGCACGGCAAACTCCGCGCGGGTGCGGCCTCAAAGACCGCAACCGAAGAGATGTCCGCACCGGCTAGAGCAGCCATGTCCGCAACCGCTTGGACGTGAGTCCTGGCCGACCACACAGCAGCCACCGAAGAGATGAGGAGGGCGACCACAACCAGGGCGGCCGAGAAACCGGCAAACCAGATGGTCATAGAACCCTCCTCACCGCCTGTGGTGTCACCCGTGTCAATGGCACGCACCCTCCAGCTCACCGCGCTGCGCCGTGCAAGCACGCCGTCCACAGGGGACATTTCCTTCTTATCCACCGCCGAGGCCCCCAACAAATGGTTCCTTTACCCCCGTCACTTCACACCTCACAGCCGGAGCCTGCCAGGGACCGACCTGGAATGGTGCTGCCGATGCCCTAGCAGTTATCCATGAGCCCGCGTCACTAACTTGAACCGCAACGTCCACCCGGGTCACAACTGTTGGGCCCATGTCGGCCATGCCCAAGGAATGTGCCCTTGCAGCATCCCGGGCAACCTGGCACACCTCCCCGTGGAGACCCGCAACCGAAACAGCCACGATCAGAGCCAAGGCCACAAAGACCACCCCACCCAGGGACAGAGCGGTCTCAACGGTAACCATCCCTTCCTCATGGTGATTTTTGGGATTCTCTTCGCGCCGAGGACGAGTCCGCAAAGATACCTGACGCCGCGCCACCACCTGACTCCTAAAGAGACAATGCGGACTGGATGATGCTGGTGAGCATGCCCTTAACGCCGCCACTCTTCAGCACCGCCAGCAAGAGACCGGCAAATGCTGCGGTTGCAACTGCGCCCAGGGCGTACTCAACAGTCGTCGACCCTTCCTCCGTATCCGAGGCCGCCACGACGGCAAATGCCGACTCTGGCAGCCGCACAAGGGAGTCTTCTGATGGACGCCCCACCATGTTGTTCGGTACTGGTAGTTTCATTTTGTTTCCCCTTCTTTCGTTTCTTTGAGCCGATTGACTCGACCGTGCCGTGGGGTAACCATTGCTGAACGCAGATCCAGAATCCACCACCTCAAAGCAAATCTGTTGACAACACCAGATTCCTCGTCCTGTGGATTCAACCCACACCGAGGAGCGTCTGACTGCCCAGCAAAGAGAAGACAATCGGAACCAAGCCCAGCAAGACGAATGAGGGCAATAGCAGGAGACCCAGGGGAACAGCCAGCTTCACTGCGAGGCGCTCAGCGGACTCCTTGGCCTGGCTAACGGTTTTACGCCGCGAATCACCAGCAACCTGCTCAAGGAGAGGTGTGGGGGAAACCCCGTCCTCCCACGCTGGCCGCAGCGCACGTTCAAGGAGGCCACCATCCGGAGGGCAGGGAGTCCAGGCTTCGTCCCAACGCGCGCCAAGCAACAGCTCCCGCGCGATCCGTCCGTAAGGCGGCTCTTGGAGCGAAGAGCCCAGTGACTCGAGGACGGAAGGTATCCCGCCCCCGCCTCGCAATCCGGAGACCATCAGGTCGCAGAGTACGGGCGCCCGTAGCTCATCCTGCGCTCTACCAGCAGCGTTACTGATGAGTCGCCGACTAACCAAGTGTCCGGCAACACCCAGAACCACCCCGGTAGAACCCACCAAAAAGGGCACTAAACCAGAAAGGAACCAGGTCAGAGGCGCTGCACCCAGAGCCTCTCCGCCAAGAATGCCAACCACCGGAAGTGCGGTGAGAACCCGGGATGACAGGCGAGGGCCCGAAAAGGCGATTCTCTGCGCTGCCACAGCCTCTTCCAACTCGTTGAGGCTACGAGCACAGGACAGAAGAACATCCACCAGCGGCGCACCCGTTTCCACTGAGAAACGCGTCGCTGCCACCACCATCTGTGAACCTTCGGTATCCATCGCTTCCAACGGCTCTGGGACACCGCTGCCTCCCATCGTCACATCCGAGTCACCGCTGGCTAACAGCCAGCTCCTCCTCCACGCTTCCTGTGTGCCACCCCCGGCCCTCAACCTGGTTGCCACCTGGACGCATAGTGCCGCCAGATCAATGTCATCACCACCGCGTCTGGAACGCCGTCTCAGCAAGGGCACACCAGATTGTTGAGTTTTCCGAACATGATCCCCACCCAACGCTCCCGAATCAGCACGTGGAGTGAGCCCCTTGAGGATCTGCCTTTCCCTGGCACGCGATTGGGACCACACCACCCCAATAAACACGATGACAGAGACAACAAGGCCCGTTACCGCTGTCTCCAGATCCATCACTATCGCCCAGACGCCGAGTTTGAGGCGTGCCTACCACGAGGAACCTTGCGATCATCGCGCCAAGAGGTTGATCCCACCAACCGTTCATCCACCAGACGCAACTCCCCGATCGCCTGCACGTAGCGGCACCCACCCTCGTCCCTATTCAGGAAAACAACCAGGTCAAAGGCAGAGGCCGCCATGGCCGCAACTGCTGTACGCTCCATGTCCGCCAAGAGTCCTAGGGCGAGCAAACGGGCGGGGACGTCCTCGATCGAATTGGCGTGAATCGTTGCCATCCCTCCGCGGTGACCCGTGTTCAAAGCAGTGAGAACCTCACGCACTTCACCACCCCTGCACTCACCTAAAACCAGCCGGTCCGGCCGCATCCGCATACCGCCGCGCACCAACTCCTCAAGACCGACACCTCCCTCACCCTCAATGTTGGCCGGACGTGCCTGCAGGGACACAACGTGGGGATGGTTGATGGCAAGCTCTGTAACCTCCTCGATCACCACGATCCGCTCATTTGCAGCAGATAGTCCCAGGAGAGTCGCAAGCAGGGTGGTCTTACCGGCGCCCGTTGCGCCAGCGATGAGGATGGAAGCTCTGCTAGCAACGGCCTCCCGCAGCAGTTCCGCGGCGGAAGGTGACATGGTCTGCCTTTCAACCAGGTCTTCCAAAGTGAATGGGTGAGAACGAAGAACACGCAGGGAGATTGATGTTCCACTCTGCGCTAGCGGAGGGATTACAGCATGCAGGCGAACCGGCCCTGGAAGAACACCGTCAACGATCGGCTTCGCATCATCCAATCTTTGAGAAGCGGCTGCTGCCATATGGGTTGCGAGCCTTCGAACCTGATCCTCACCTTCAAGATGCAGGTCAACACGTTCCAAACCCGTTCCTCTGTCCACCCACGCGTTGACACCGGATATGACAACATCCGTCACCGCCGGTTGGCGCAGAATAAGCCACAGGGGCGTGGACATGCCGACCCTGGCGGCCTGGATCTCATGCCATTGGTCAATCCGCGCCCGAGGGCCATCCGCGGGAGGACCGTTCTCTATGATCGCCTCCGACGCGCGCCCGCCCTCGGCAACCAGCCTGCGCGCCCCCGCGATCCCTAAGCGACCCACAGCTTCTCTTGAGTTCTTCTCCATCCTCGAGTCGACCCCAACCGCGGTGACCTACGCCATTTGAGGTCGAACCTGTCGGCCACGGCATGAAAAATTGGATGGGGGCGCCCATTCAGGAGGTAGACCGGCTCCTGTACCTCGGAAGTGCTGGCTTTCCAACGCCCGAGAGCAGCCGCCCCGCGCTCATTTCCTGTGCCAGTGAGCACCGTCAGCACCCTCTTCTCAGTGGTCTCCAACCTCTCAGCCAACTCAAACAGCGCATCAAGATGCACCCCACAATCGACGACAACACCGCGGTTCAGTGAGTGCGCAACAGCAAAAACCCGGTCATCATCCGGCCTTAGTGGAATCCCCAGGCTCATGGTCAAAGTTGGTACGCCAGCAATTCTGGGGAGGTTCGCTATCAGCCGTGGAGAAGGTGGAAGATCACGAGGATCGATGTCGTCCCACACGAGTACTTCATCCTCCAGTGCCAGGTCACCACCCCAGTTACCCGCCGCGTCAAGAAGCACGGAACGCGATGCTCTGGCAAGCCGGTACGAGGCCGTCGTTGCCCCACCGCCACCATGCCACGCACCGACCAGGACAATCACATCTTCCTTGGCCCTCTCCCCCACATCGTCCTCGTCAGCCGCTCTTGAAAGCAGGTGCAGAAGTGCGACATCGTCCCCTGGAATCACGATGTCGACATGTCCGTGCGCGTCACTGTCTTGCGCCCCAGTGACAGTGATTCGACGTAGGGAGGCAAACAGCTCCGGCACCTGGACGCCATGCTCCATCACTAAGATGTCGTTTCTCTTCACGCCTCTGCGGAGCGTGATCGCGCCATCAGCAACAACGGCAATGGGACGCAGCAGGGCCAGCCGACACATGTCCGCAAGCGACTCACGTAGCTCCGCGTCCTCGGTCATGACCCACACCCTGGGACGTGGATGTTCGTATGTTTCGTTATTCATACCCCAAGAAAACAAGATTGCGGGCATGCCCGCCACCACGAATTAGGCTCCCTGTGGAACACGCTGTAAACCGTGTATTGGGGACAAACTCCGCGTTGCAGGTCTACTCCGGGAGTCCCTAGCGGGTTGGGAACCTTCCAGCTTGGACGGATCGTGCGACCTCTTCCCCCGCAGCGCACCCGTCAACGACGCACCTGTTCACCAGTTCACTCCATGCCGCATTTGGTGCCGCATGGTCGTTGACAATCCCCGCGTAGGTGGACCTGTTCCTCGATGGCCAGTCGGAGAGAACTGCAACACCGGTTGGTTCCACGCCGGATCGTGCAAGCATCCATTTCGCGAATATCACGCCCGTTGCACCGGAACCGACCTCGAACAACTGATTGGAAACTATCAGGCGCCAAGACTCCGTCGCCTTGTGGAGCGCTGTGGTCTCAGGTTCCGCGCTGAGCGTTAGGAGTCGACGAAGCACGGTCGGCTCCCGGGGGACAGCAACGGAAGCCGGTGACAGGAACCCGGCTGCGACCAGGTACGAGCAGACATCTCGGTTGATCCCTGCCAACACTGCGGGAACGGCCCTGGGCGCACCGGCTTGGGATGGCTCGCGCTGGTTGAGGGCTGGAAGCTGCTGCTCGATCTCCCACACGGCCCTCCAGATTCCCAAGGTCTGCGCCTCACCAGCGTCAACTTGGTCGAGGGCGTCTGCTTGTGAGACCAGCACCCTCAAGTCGGCAGCTGGCAGACGAACGCCCTCGATGAAGGAAATCCCCACTGCCTCCTGGATGGCCGCTTCTGCCCGCGCCTCACGCCACCGGCGCCGCAGACCTTCCGCAAAGCGGAGCTGGGAGCACGCGGCGTGCACCATGCCGTCTGTCTTCTCCACTCCGACCTCGCAATCAGTTTCATGGATCTTCAACGCCAATCCACGCCAGCTTAGGTGCGCCAAACACGAATAGTTGGACAATCAATGCAACGAGCCGGGCGGGGTCCTTTGGATCACGGCGTTGTAGCGATATGTTTGCACCAAATAAGGAGGTCCCCAGTGGTTGAGCACAATAGAGATGCTGACTTTGATCCAGCAGTCCCCGCCGCGTCCGACGACATCGTTGAACCCACCCCCCGCGTTGAAGAAGATGTGACTTGGGCATCTGTCCTCACCGGTGAAGAGCTGGATGCACCAGCGGGTGGGGCTAGTGGTAACACGGAGGAACTTGTGGGGGTCACAGATTCCGCTGCCGCAGAAGGAGACACCGCCCTCGAACCCACAGGCGATGAAGATGACTTTATGGGGTTTGAAGAGAACATCAGCGTTGCGCACACCGACTTTAGTCGTCCAACACTTGCCTCACAGCGTGGCACCGCAATGGGTGAGGCCGTGGCAACCGACGAGGTGACGACGAACACTCCCCCCGTGGATAACTTTGAAGAAGAGGACGCGACACAGATACTCCGCCGATCACTCATTCAGGGTGATGCCGCAACAGAGACTGTCGTTGAGGCAGCATCTGCGGCGACCCTAGCGGGTGGAACATCGACACTCCACCCTGCTGCCGCCACTTTTGAAGAGGCAATGACGACTGCGCCGCCCTCAATCACGTTCGAGGCCGAAGCGCTTCCCGTACTTCCCAGCCGCGCAATGCCGCGAGTACTCTCCGTTCTCTTCACTCTCTTGTTTACGCCTGTTGCCTGGTATCTACTGGCTGATGCTGCCGCTCGGTTGGCTTTTGCCCAGGGAAACCCGATGGTTTCCGGGAACATCAACGCGGCTGCTCTCGGCGAGTTGTTTGCGGGACTTATAGCAGTCACCATCATCGCGATCCTTGCTGCCCAGTCATCACTGGGGCTAATTGTGGTCGGAACGTTGGTGATGATTGCGGGCGCACCGTTCCTCGTTGTTCCCGCACTGGTGGGGGAGACTGGCTACTGGGGCGCGACAACCATCGCTGGTTGGAACGATTTTGGGGGCAACATCGCCAACCATTTCCTCGCTTCTGGTTTCACCGGGTTGCTGTTTGCTTTTGGCTTCCTCATGGTGGCACTTGGCTGGGTAATTGCTGCAGTACGTCGGGCTGGGCGCAGTGAGGAGGCGCTGCGGATATCTGTGGCAACAACGAATCCCCATGCCATGAAGGCCCGATGGGCGCGCAAAGCTACGGAGAAGGCCCAGCGTTACCAGTGAGTGCTGCCTCCCAAGTCCGCACTGCTGGTCCGTGGGTTCACCGCGATGTACATGCTCGCGGAGTCTCGTTTCACGTGGTTGTTGCCGGGGATAAACCAGGCAGACCAACAGTCTTTCTACTCCATGACTTTCCGCTGAACTGGTGGTCATGGCGTGAGCAGATCAAGGCTCTTTCAGACGGCGGGTTCCGTGTCATTGCAATGGATTTGCGCGGGATGGGAGGAAGCGACCTCCAACCCGATTCAGTAGAGCTTCTCGACCTCGCGGAAGATGTCGTGGCAGTAGCCAACGCCACGGGGACACCTTCATACACCCTGGTTGGCGCCGGTATCGGGGGTGCCGTGGCATGGACGGTGGCTCATTTGGCACCGGCGGAGCTGCGCTCCGTCGTGACGTTTGCTGCGCCCCACCCCCTGTCTCGCGTGGGTCGCGGCTCAAGCGACGTCACAAGGGTCCCCCTGTCACGCAAACGCAAGCTGCGTAGCGGCTCTCTGGTCGAGTCAATGCTGACCTCGTGGTGCGGACCGTCCCATGCCAACCACATGTCAGGGCTGGCCGAGCAATACGCTTCCCCACTGCGGCGCGTGTTTGCAGCAAATGCGGCTCTGGAAGTTGAACAGGCAACTAAGAAGCCATCGTCAGCATCCAAGAAGGTCTTGGAAGGACGGGTTGAAGTTCCAGTCTGGTCAGTGCGGGGGATGCGGGACGGGCACGTTCCTCCGTCCTCGTACGCGGACGACTCAACTCTCAGCGGGCAGGTGGTTTCGCATGTGGAACTAGCAGAGTCAGGGCACTTTCCGAATGAAGAGGAACCCGAGGCCGTCTCACAGATCCTGCTTGATCACTTGGCAACGACATATCCCGATCGTGAAGGAACCCGCAGTCAAGGTTAGGAGACAATGAGGTTTAGCCACATCTGGTGGATTCACCGTATTGTCGGTCTGTTGGTCATCTGGCAAGCTAGTATTACATTGGCGTGGGGTCACTCACATGGCGTGAGTGCGCGAGCCGGGGGACCCCTCCTTCAGCAACCGCAAAAGATGTAGTAGATATGGAGTCAATGGAACATGAGTGTGGACGATCAGTTCATCAGTCGAGTGCCCCTATTTGCCGGCCTCAACGAACAGCAATTCGCAGCCTTGGCAGCACGCACCAGTCACACTTCACTCCGAAGAGGAGAGGTGCTTTTCGAAGAGGGTGACCCGGGAGACCGGCTGTACATCGTTACCGAAGGCAAGATTAAGCTCGGTCATACCTCCAGTGACGGTCGGGAATCACTTCTGGCAATTCTTGGTCCGGGTGAAATCATCGGGGAACTAACCCTGTTCGATCCGGGGGCACGTTCCACGACGGCCACAGCAGTTTCCTCAGCGACGCTTTTGTCGCTGAACCATTCGGATCTGTCGACGATGCTCGACACGAACCCAGAGGCTGCAAAGCATATGCTCCGTGCCCTGGCACAAAGGCTCCGCAGGACAAATGAGTCCCTCTCTGACCTGGTCTTCTCGGATGTTCCAGGACGCGTCGCAAAGTCGCTCTTGGATCTGGCGCGCCGATTCGGCACTCAGACGGATTCAGGAATCCATGTCCCTCACGATCTAACTCAGGAAGAGCTGGCCCAGTTGGTTGGTGCTTCTCGTGAGACGGTCAACAAGTCGCTCGCTGACTTCGTGTCGCGTGGGTGGATTCGGTTGGAAGGCCGGGCTGTGACCCTGCTCGATGTGGAGCGGCTGCAGCGCCGCGCTCACTAGAGCCCCCTCGCACCACTGGTGACCCTCGGCCGCACTGGTGACTTCCCACGGTACTTTCGCTGAGGTTCCTGCAACAAACAGAAGGTGGAGCACCCCTTAAGTCGGGGGGCTCCACCTGTTTTTGTTGGAACTCTTGCGCGCCCACACACGCAGACTCGGATCTTCGCCTCTACGACCGGTCACCAATGCCGTCACTACCCACCTCAAACCGCGAAATCGCCCGAGGACTTCGAAACCTCCAAAGCCAACGCCACCAGCGCTGGCAGGAGCAGCGACGGCGGGTGCAGCGGCAGCAACGGCGGCAGCGGCAAAGCCAAACCAAAAAGGCGCGGCTGCTACTGCTTTTCGCGCTTCAGATATGCCACCAGGTTCTCCGGGTTTGAGGGTCCAGGAATGACCTGGACCAGCTCCCACCCATCATCACCCCAAGTATCAAGAATCGCCTTGGTGTTGTGAATGAGCAGCGGAATCGTTACATACTCCCATTTTTTCATGAGCCAAGCCTACCTGCCCATGTCGAATCAGCCACGCACCAGCGCCAACACCTTTGGAGTCTGGGACTTACGAAGCTCCGTCGCAACCGTCTCCTCAGATTTTTCCAGCCACCCAGACCAGTCGTCCACACTTGGGAATCTGCGCCTGATTGCTCTTCTTTCCCTCTCTGTCAGGCCTCCCCAGACCCCATAGTCACAACCACATTGCAATGCATCTGCCAAACACTGCAGACGAACAGGGCACCCCGAGCATCTTTGCTTGGCTGTGCGCTGTGCTGCTCCCTTCACAAACAGTGAGTCGGGCGGATCTGACGCGCATCGTGCGTGTACCACCCAGTTCTGGTCTTCCCAGTCTTCAGACGTAAACATTTGTCACCTCCGCACATCTACGGCCCTTCACTCCAGTGTGAGGCGAGCCTCGCAAGATGTGCTTCTATTCCACAGTCCTACTCTACTGACTAGGCTAGGGTCATGGCCAGTTCTGCAGGCAAGCGCACCTCACGTCGACTCAATCCCGTTCAATTCGTAGCGATCATCGCAGCTATCGCGTTGGTATCGACGCTGCTGGGAGCTCTTGCAGCTGGATTCGCACTGCCAGCCGCTGGTGCCGGGGGCGCGATCATCAAAGCCGTACCCGCAACGTTCCGTGAGCTCCCCTCCGACATGGAGGTAATTGAGCCAGCGGAAGAGTCCAGGATGCTGAACTCCGACGGAAACGTCGTGGCGCGCTTCTTTGCTGAGAGACGGACCGTTGTCCAGTCTGAACAAATCGCGCCGATCATGAAGAACGCCATCATCGCCATTGAGGACCGGCGTTTCTACACCCATCATGGCATTGACCCTGATGGCATGGCACGCGCCCTCGTCAACAACCTCACCAGTGGGGACACTCAAGGCGCATCCACGATCACCCAGCAGTACGTGAAGAACATGCTCCTTGAAAAAGGTCTGCAGGCAGGGGACCAAGACCTCATTGATGAAGCTACGGAGTTCTCAGCGGAACGTAAGTTGCGTGAGGCCCGCTATGCGATCGCTTTAGAAACCAAGCTCACCAAAGATGAAATTCTTACCGGATATCTGAACCTTGCGACTTTTGGCGTCAACCTTTACGGGGTCGAGGCCGCGGCACGAACGTACTTCTCTAAGTCCGCAGCAGATTTGACCCCCGCAGAAGCCGCGCTACTCGCTGGAACTGTTCAGCAGCCAAGCCTTTTTGACCCCCTTGTGAATCCCGAAGAATCACAGAACCGCCGAAACGTTGTGCTTGGGGAGATGCGTGAAGAAGGCTTCATTACCCAGGCTGAGTATAACGAGGCCGTTGCAACACCTATCGAGGAGATGCTCAACCCAAGTTACGCTGTCGCGGGTTGCGGTGGTGCCGGCTCTGCCGCATACTTCTGCCGTTTCGCAATCGAAACCTTCCTGGCAGATGAGACCTTTGGAGCAGACCGTGCAGAACGCGAACACCTTCTGAACACAGGCGGACTCACGCTACGAACATCTCTGAGCCGACAGGATCAAGACGCAGCCGTGGCGGCAGTTAATGGCCGTGTCCCGGTTGGGGATGGCTCCGGCCTGAATGTTGCCCTGTCTTCGGTTGTTCCACAGAACGGGTACATCGTTGCCATGGCACAGAACACGCCCTACGGGCCAGCCACCGAAGCGAACCCTACGGCCACTGAAGTCTCTTTCAATGCGGATTCCGCTCACGGAGGCGGCATGGGATTCCAGGCTGGTTCAACATTCAAAATGTTCACGCTGGTCCAGTGGTTCTACGAGTCCCGCTCGGCATACGAGGTCGTGGGCGGTCGTGGAAACACATTCCCAAATGGTTCTTTCAAATGTGGGGGTCAACCAATCTACACAGAGCCTTGGTCCCCTGGTGAATCAAACCAAGGGAAAGCTGGCGCATACAGCGTACTCGACGCCACCCGACTCTCCGTGAACCAAGCCTTTGGCGACATGGCAACAAAGGTCGACTTCTGCCAAATCTTTGAACGAGCCAAGGCCATGGGGATCACGGACCCGGAAGGGAATACAGTGCTTACTGTGCCGGGTAATATCATTGGTTCCTCAGAAGTTACCCCCCTTGAACTCACCGCGGCGTACGGTACCCTAGCGAACCATGGGACCCTCTGTTCCCCAATGGCCCTCCTTGAAGTGGAGGATCGCGATGGCACCATCCTCAAGACCTACCAGCCGGAGTGTGCCTCCGCCATTGACTCAACCGTCGCCAAGCAAGTTACGAACGTCCTCTACAAGGCCTACCAATCCCAGCCGTACCAAATCGGGCGTCCCTACGCGGGCAAGTCGGGCACAACCGACGAAAACTCGAGTGTGTGGTTCGTTGGCTTCACCCCCCAGCTTTCCACCGCCATTTGGGCCGGAGTGGCAGACAACCCGATGCGGCCTGGCCAAAACCTTATGATCAATGGCGAGTACTTCGACTATCTTTACGGTGGTCCTTTCCTTGGGCAGACTTGGGCCAATTACATGGTGAATGCTCTTGAGGGCCAAGAAGTTCAAGGCTTTGAAGACGTATTCATTGGGAATAGGCCTGTAGCCCAGCCTGTGCAGCGAGCCGACACCGCGGCCGCCCAGCACGGCGCAGCCACCCAAGACACAGCGACACCTGATACCCCTGAAACCAACACCGGAGGATAGTCCGCCATGCCTCGACCCTCTCTTGAGGAAATTGGTAGTCGACAGTCCCTAATGGGATCGCGGTTTGTCGGCTTCATGCGCTGGTCTAGTGGAGCGCTGGCCGGACTAACAGCAGCCGCTGGAGCAGGGGTGGGTCTTGCAGCCCTCGAGGCGCGTTTCCCGGTTGTGCGGCGCTTTAACGTTGCAGTGCCAGCCCGTCCCGGGTTGCGCGAAACAACAATCCTCCACATCTCAGATTTGCACATGTTTGAGCGCCAGGGTTTCATAGTCGATTTTCTCGCACGGGTTGCACGCACTGAAAAGTTCGACATGGTGATCTCGACGGGCGACAACCTCGGCTCAGCAGACGGTGTTCCCCTCCTTTTGGAAGCCTTGGAACCCCTGCTGGACAAGCCGGGTGCATTCGTCCTCGGCTCCAATGACTACTACCTACCCCAGGCGAAACTCTGGACCTCCTACTTGATGCCGGGCCATTCGGCGACCAACGCAGCGAACAGGGCGGCGCTCCAACCCGACCTTCCCTGGTTAGAAACAGTCAATGCCATGACCGGGGCGGGCTGGATCGACCTCACCAATCAAGCTGGCTCCCTGCATGTTCCAATCGAAGACTCACACCAGACAGTTGCGTTGGTCGGAGTCGATGACCCTCACATCAAGCGTGACCGGCCAACTGCTCCCAACGCGGATTGGTGGGAACCTTCGTCGCTGAGGATCGGCGTTACGCACGCCCCATACCGCCGCGTCCTCGACAACTTCACAGGCCTTGATTCCGATCTAATCCTGGCGGGGCACACCCACGGTGGTCAGATACGCCTTCCCGTTTACGGAGCGATTGTGACCAATACCGATATTCCACGACGTCACAGTCGCGGACTCACCCACTGGTCTACATCGACACCGCCTGCATCCTCGTCTTTGCACGTCTCCGCGGGTTTGGGGACTTCCCGATACGCTCCCGTCCGCCTCTTCTGCCGCCCGGAGGTTTCACTTCTGCGGGTTTGTCCCACGGTCTAGAGAGCCATATACTTGTGCAGTCACGGGGTGTGGCGCAGCTTGGTAGCGCGCTTCGTTCGGGACGAAGAGGTCGTGGGTTCAATTCCCGCCACCCCGACCGTGATGTGTCGGGACACCAGCACTGGTGTCCCGACATTTTTGTCACCACGTCCTCCGATCCGCGGGGGATTTCGAGGCCGGGTAGAGCAGGATCTCGGCAGTAGGTGAACATGAACAGTACAGAGACAACGACCTCGGCTCCGCACGGCGCGCGGGTTCACGCACTGGTTCGTAAAGGATGGCTCACAAACCAGCACGGGGCTTGGGCCATGATGCTGGTCCCCATACTGGTGGGCAGTATCCTGGGTGGCTTCACATGGCCGCAAGCGCTCCTAACCTTCGCCTGGCTGGCTGCTTTCTTCTTCTTCAACGCCCTTGGATTGTGGATCAAGGTGGGTGCGAGCGCCCGGAAGAGAGCCGGTGGCAAACCCCTGGACCCGAAGCGTAAAGCCGCCGTTGCCCGTCGACAGGCTCGCTATCGTAGTGCGCTCATCACCTATGCTTCATTGGCCGCTGTGGGTGCATTGGGGCTGGTGTTGATCAAGCCGGACCTGGTGGTCTGGGCGCCGGCCCTTGCAGTGTGCTTTGGCGTTGCCGTATGGGAAATGTGGAGGGATGCAGACCGTAGTTTCCTTGCGCGCGCATCTGCTGTCATGGCCTCCCAGCTTCTCACTCCTATTGCATTCTCCCTGGGTTCCAACCCGCAGGACTGGGCTCGCATGTGGCTTGCGACGGCGGTTCTCACGCTCTATTTCGTTGGAACAATCCCCTACGTGAAGACGTTGATTCGGGAGAGGGGTAGCAGGGCGTGGATACGCGGTTCCATCGCATACCATGGCGTCGTGCTGACCGTTGCGCTCGTCATCGCAAGTTTGGGGATGTTGTCCTGGTGGATTGTTGCCCTGTGGGTTCTTCTACTGGTGAGGTCCGTGGCGTTCCCCGCATGGTCGAACAAACTGGGCAAACCCTTGCGTCCCGCGATTGTCGGCTTCACGGAGTTCGCTGTTTCCACAGCGGTCGTCCTCGTCCTCGTCCTTCCTGCTACCCTGTCTTAGGGCGCCCGGTACGCTGGCCCGTTCGCACGCGCTATCCGTCGCAGCGAGTCGCCTCATATTCAGCCATCATGTCTATGCGCTCGATGTGCCGTTCATCGTCTGAGAACGGCGTCTCTAGGAAAATGTCCACCAATCGGGTCGCCTCGTCAATGGTGTGTTGACGGGCACCAATGGAAATAACGTTGGCTTTGTTGTGCTCGCGGGAGAGTCTTGCCGTGGATTCATTCCACACCAGAGCGGCCCGAACACCATCAACCAGATTCGCAGCCATCTGTTCGCCGTTGCCCGATCCGCCGAGGACGATGCCGAGCGCATTCTCACCATCTTGAACCACCGCTTCACCACAGGCGATACACATGGGCGGGTAGGCGTCGAGCGCATCGTAGACGTATGCACCATGGTCCACGACCTCGTAGCCACTGTCCTTGAGGTGTTCCACAAGAGCCTCCCGCAGCTCAAAAGCAGCGTGATCAGCGGCAATATGTACAGTCTTCATCGCATTTCCCTCTCCATCAGTGTCGACGTGGTCAAGCACGTCCGCCCTGGTTCATCCTTGCAGTTCCGACAAACTTCAGGAAGCAATTTGTTCCAATGTTGCTTCTAGCGCATCACACAGGAAGTCTATGTCCGCCTCAGTTGCACACAGGGGCGGACTGATTCGCACAACAGAACCGTGAGCATCCTTCATCAGTACCCTATGTGCCATCATAAGCTCACAGACTTCCCTTCCAGTCACCACGTCTGGGTTGAAGTCGATTCCCACCCACAGTCCAATCTGGCGGAACCCATCAATCAGACCCGCGTGCTCAACCATCATCCCTTCAAGCCTGTGACGTAGTTGAACACCGCGGTCGAGGGCGTTTTGCTGGAACTCCCCCGTCTTGGTGATTTCGATGACCTCGAGGCCGATCGCAGCCGCTATCGGGTTTCCACCAAATGTGGACCCGTGGGTACCCGGGGTGAAGACTTCGAGGACGCCACGCCGACCCACAACTGCTGACACCGGGTAGACACCCCCACCGAGGGCTTTGCCAAGGGTATAAAGATCAGGTTGAACACCGAGGAGTTCACAGGCGAAAGTTGCTCCCGTTCGCCCAAAGCCCGACTGGATCTCATCAACGATCATGAGAACGTTGTTGTCGTCGCAGATCTTCCGGATGTCGGGTAGGAAGGTTGCGGGTGGGATCACAACTCCTGCTTCGCCTTGAATTGGTTCGGTGAGGACAGCCACTGTGTTCGGTGTGATAGCTTCCCGGACTGCCTGAGCATCTCCAAATGGAACGGAGATGAATCCCGGTGTGTAGGGGCCATATCCTTCCTTGGCGTCCTCGTCTGTTGAGAAGGAGACGATGGTGGATGTGCGTCCGTGGAAGTTGTCGTCCATGACGATGATTTCGGCTTGGTTGTCGCCAACACCCTTAACGGTGTAGCCCCATTTCCTAGCTGCTTTGATCGCGGTCTCCACCGCCTCTGCGCCACTGTTTGCCGGGAGGACCATGTCCATCCCAGTGAGATCCGCGAGGGCGTTGCAGAAGGCCCCCAAGTTCGCACTGTGAAAGGCCCTGGCGATGAGGCCGAGCTTGGCGATCTGCTCTTGCGCTGCGGCGACAATCCTGGGATTTGAATGTCCAAAGTTCACTGCAGAATACCCTGACAGAGCGTCCAAGTACTTCACGCCGTCCACGTCGGTGACCCAGGCTCCATCGCCTTCGGCAAGGACAACAGGAAGTGGGTGGTAGTTGGTGGTAACCGTGTGTCGTTCGGCCTCGATCGCCAGGGCGGTCAGTGGACCGAGGGTGGTCTGCTGCGAATTTTCCGTCATTGGATATCCTCCCAAGTTCTCTTCATAGCAACGTACCGCAAAGGGGGCTGCCTCAGACCCTATTCTGTGCTGGTTTCGAGGGGAGGATCGCACTGAGGAGTCCCCCCACAATGGCGGCCACGATTGCGGTGATGGTTCCGCCCCAAATTGCCCCGCCCCACCCGTCAACTACGAGCGGAACTCGGACAATCGATGACCCCCAACCCACGATGAAGAAGACCAGGCCATTCGTCACCAGCGCGAAGAGACCTAGCGTGAGGATGTAAAGGGGGAATGCCAGAACGCGGATTACCGGGCGAATCAACCAGTTCACGCCCGTCAGAACAGTTGCGATCACAAAGAGGTAGAAGAGGGTCGACTGCCATGCCTCACCCTGGCGAAAATCTACGGTCGGGAGGAGCCATGCAGCAACCCAGATGCCCGCCATGTTACCGAGTGTTGTAGTCAAGAAGCGCATAGTGGATTCTCCCACGACCAGCGCGGTAACGCGATTCCCACCCCGCCGTCATCGCGCTCTTGAAGTGCGGAAATACAGGGCTTCAGAACTCTCAACATTGTCGAGATCCAGTGAGGTCACCCGCGACTGCGACCACTTAGCAACTTCACTTGCCATTGGGTTCGTAGCCGCCTCACTATCGATCTGTGTCGCTGCTGCTGCATACGTCCGTAACGAATGTGCATTGCCCTGTGAAGAACCTGGGAGTGCCCGTGGATCAAAAAGTACCGTCACCCTCTCTTTGCCAGCATCCGCGGGAGCCCCGTCAAGCGAAGGAACAATGTCGCTGAGGTTTTCCAGGTTCAGCACCGGAACATCGACGTCCGCCCCAACTCCGGCTGTTGGCGCACCAGCCGTCAACACGGAGACGACGTTGTACTTCTCTTTGACCTGTTTGTTCCCCGCCAGGTCAAGCGCTATCGCACCTCCCTGAGAATGGCCCACAAACTCGACGGGTTCACCCGGTCCTATGTCTGCGAGGTGCATCGCTAACTGAACGGCAGCGGTCTGGTCAGAGTTTCTCCCTGCGACAACCTCAAGGTTGGACTGCATATCTTGAGGGTTGTTGCTTCCCGGTAGCCACTCTTGCGTTCCGCGCACCACCACGGACCACGAATAGCGCGGCGGGTCACTTTGACGCGATCTTCCCCCGCGTCCTTTCACCGCGGCCGAGGGCGGGGGCGCAATCCGGTGACGGAGTATCTGCACCTCTCCGACCGAGGGCGAAGACCCAGAGATGGCAATCCGAGCCAGTAGGGCGGAGGCAGTGAGTGGGGTCGCAACCTTTGTATCCGGCACGTACGGCATCATCGGCGACACCTGGCCGCCACCACCCAGAGCCGCTGCCAACACGTCCTCCTCGGATCCCCGCTTCAAGACCGCGGAGTCCAACCGTGACCGTGCTCGCACCACGGCGTCCTCGTTGTTGCCCGCGGGGTGAGACGAAATGGCTACCGGAGCCCCTACCGCCAGGGTTGCGGGAGAACCCCAGACGGCATTGCCTGCCTGGTCAGCGACGACAACCCCACCGCCCCGCCCGGAAAAGAAATCTCCCAAAGACTTCCACCAGCGGGCGATCGTGACCACGCTTGAGTGAAAGCCAGTCGTAGTGCCCGTGACTGAAAGAAGGTGAGCTTGCGCCTCAACACCACCGGAGGGAACCGTCCCGTTTACCGGTCCCCCATTTGACTGGAACTGTCCCACCATGGCGGGTAGGGCGCCCAACAGTGCCATTCCGGCGCCGAATCGTGCCCCCAACCCCTGACCAGCCGGAAAGTCACACCCTAAAGAAGTCAGAGAGGCACAAGCTGCAGCGTAACCTTCAACGCCCGCCTCAGCACCGGCGTAGACCAAGGCTGCTTGGCTCAACCACTCGGCGTGACGATCGCTGAGAATAGTGAACTGTTGCAGGTCCTGCCGCACCTGCACCAGCTGGACTTGGGCAACTGCAACCTGCTCCTCCAGTTCTACGCCAAGCGGCGTTGTCACCGCACCCATGGAACCATCAGGCCACGCTCCGCCGAGCCCAACCTGGTGCCCAACCTCCCACAGCACCATGGCCGCGCGACGAGCCGCCGCAAGCGCATCGGACATCTGCACCGCTGCAGAAATAAGTTCCGAAGTATCCACCTGCGTCTGCCCGTCGCTGACCCACATCCACTGCTCCATCACCCCACCCCCTGTAAGGCGGCAGTGGCCAGCACCTCAGCCCGCAGCTGCTCGATCATTTCGAGCCTGACGCGGAGGACATGCAACTGCCTGTACACCTCTGAACCAAGGCCGACAATCTGCGTGAGATTGTCAGCGCAAGCAACAGAGGCACTGCCCTTCCACGTCGGACAGTACGTGTGACTCAATGCGGCAAGGGCGTAGTCAACTGACCTTTGCGCCGCCGCTACGGATTCTCCATGAGCTTCTCTAAACATCCCTCGAAGGTAGACGGCCCACGGGTTCGCGGCATCCGCGTAAACCTACTTCTGTGGAAAACACCGCCTTCGGCGTTCTGGGAAGAATCCGTTGATGTCTATCCTTAGGGAAGACGTACGCGCCGCCCAAGCCTTTGGAGACACCGTGACCACCATGCCAACCCCGGGATTGCCCCCAACTAACGCACACCCAGAAAAAGACCGCGGATGGGCACTGTCTCCCCTTGATGGCCGCTACCGCGCGCAGACCTACCGTTTGGCCAACTACCTGTCCGAGGACGCAATCAATCGACTGCGTATCTACATTGAAGTTGAGTGGCTGGTCTTCATCTCTGCCAACGACCTTGTCGACGGTCTGCCTCCACTTTCCGCTGAAGACATCACCTACCTGCGAAGCTTGCCCGCGGATTTCACGGACGACCGTCGCGCACGCCTTGCGGCCCTTGAGGCGCAGACACGCCACGACGTCAAGGCCGTTGAGTACCTGGTTCGCGAACACGTTCTTGCCCACACCGTCAGCGAAGATACTGGCGGTGTCCCTTCCGCCCTCGACCGCTACGCCGAGGCCGTCCACCTGCTGTGCACATCTGAGGACATCAACAACCTCTCAGTGGCCCTGGGGGTGCGCGGTGCCGTCGAGGACGTCTGGCTGCCTGCCGCACGGGGCCTGGTGAGCGGGCTTTCCAAGATGGCGCACCACCTTGGCGATACTCCAATGCTGGCGAGGACGCACGGACAGAGCGCCACCCCCACCACTGTGGGCAAAGAACTTGGTGTTTTCGCCTGGAGACTGCAGCGCGCCCTCAAACGCATCGAAAAAGCCGAGTACCTGGGGAAGTTCAACGGGGCGACAGGAACTTATTCGGCGCACGTTGTGGCGCTTCCAAACGTCGACTGGCTCACTACCAGTCGCAACTTCGTGCACGGCTTAGGTTTGACGTGGAACCCTCTTACAACCCAGATTGAATCCCACGACTGGCAGTCCGAACTCTATTCGGACATCACGCGTTTCAACCGCATCGCCCACAATCTTGCGACAGACATGT
>RRZT012755819.1_pt1 | contig 49343 bp, 39 predicted proteins | sample 2165551 | NCBI WGS metagenome assembly RRZT01 (sample SAMN10456910, study PRJNA506462) | wastewater metagenome | biome: wastewater; feature: sludge; material: wastewater sludge; isolation source: wastewater sludge with Escherichia coli K12::gfp cells carrying plasmid... | place: USA: Moscow, Idaho... | reverse complement strand
GCGCAGCGTGATACGTTTTATGGTCACCGATCTTCGCAATCCTGGCTCAATCCTCTGTGCGCTTAACATGGCGCGCGAGAATACTCGTAATATTCGTGACATTATTCCACGAGAGGTTTGGGAACAAGTGAATGCGCTTCATTTGACCGCAAAAACAAATGCGAGAAGCGTGCAGACACAGCGGCACCGCTATGATTACTTGCGTTCTATCATACTGGGTGTACAAACCATTAGCGGAATGCTAGCCGGTACTATGACGCACGATGCAGGGTATGATTTTTTGCGCATGGGGCGTAACCTGGAACGTGCTGATATGACAACACGTATTGTTGATGTTCGCTCCGCTACACTACTGCCGGACATGTCGGAAGCCTTATCTCCATTTGAGAATTTGCAATGGGTCAGTGTGCTCAAATCACTCAGCGCTTACCAGATGTACCGCCGTGAAATGCGTTTGCGCATAAGCCGTTCGGATGTTCTGAAATTCTTATTGCAGGAGGAGCGCTTTCCACGTGCTTTTTATCATGCCATATGTCAAGTGCATAATTGTTTGGAGAGTTTGCCGAGCAACGAGAAAACGCTACTGTTAATCACCAAGTTGCAACAAAAAGTGCAGAATTCCAAACTGGGAGCATTTGATCAGGAAAAACTACATGAATTTATTGATGAACTCCAACTTGGAGTGATTAAGATACATGATAGTATTAATAAAACCTATTTCTGATAGATTAGAAGTATCGTCCAATTGATGATAGGCCCAAAGTAAGTATCCGCTTAACTTAGTTATTTCGGCAAATACGCATCCAGAAAATACTGCCATGCTGTTCGATTGCCCCTGGAGGCCAATTTGACCAAAGGGGCTTGAGAATGTCTGATAGCTCAGGATCCACAGAAGCAAAAACGCTTGGTAGAATGACCTCCAGCCAAGAACAATCTCCCAGCAGATAACAAGCAAGCAAATATTGCTCTGACCAAAACCAGTCCACAGTACTTTCCGGGTAGTCAAAAGGCAAGCAGATATCATGAATGCCTACCCACACGTCGTGTGGCAGCTGCGGTAATATGTCGAGAAAAAATACAGTCGTGTCGGTATGCATAAAACAACGATGTGAGCCATCCATAAAGATGATGTCACCCGCTTTGATCTGATCAAATAGGGATAGATCCACTTCCTCCAATGGTTTGCGGTGTATTTCATTACATAGGTTGTCGCACATGGCTCGTGGAGCTGGGTCGATAGAAATCAATCTTGTTGCTGGGCTATGTTCCCGCATGGCTTTCGCGATGAAGCGCGTAGAATTGCCTGATCCAATTTCCAGAAATGTCTTTGGTTTAAGGTTCGCAGTCATGCTATAAAGGGTTGCCCCGTCCATCCCTGGGATGAAGCCGTTGACCCAATAAGGGTTTATCCCTTCAGGGTCATCATTGCATGCGATCGTTTTTAAATCATCGACATATTCCAGACATATCTGGAGTGTGGCTTTGTAGGTATGGCGATTTTTATTTAGCTTGGTTGCCAATAAGGGGTGAGGCTTGTCCAGCAGCGGATATCTTGGAGGCCTTCCTACCGGATAATCAATTGTCAATTTGTTGGTAAGCATAGCTCAGCTGATTCAACGATATAAGCACTGATGGAGTCAGCACTAGTGTGGAACGGCATTTTACCGTTTACAAAACCAAACAAGGCAAATCATAACATCCTTACGGCTATTCCCAAAACTCAACCCAAGGCACCGCTTGATCCAGTACAGTAATTATTCATCTAATACATTATATGGACTATTTGTTGTGTTATACCTTAAACCAGTCGGCAGCATGACATTGGATCTGGTTCGAGGGTCGGAGATGTGTACAATAGGGCAAAAAAACTAACCAAGAACCATTGTGCCTCCGTGTTTACCGATCAATAATCGATATACTTTCCGTAGGCTGGTGCACTTAGTCATTGAATTCAGACTACAGATCTCCAGAAAATTTTAGAAAAGCGTTTTGCGCGCCGCTTATTGTTAATATAACTGATGCAATTATGTGACAAGATATGGAAACTCAAGGAAACCATCTATGAGCGATAGCAACCATAACAGCAATAACATTAGCGGACGCTCCACATCTGAATTGCTGGAAAACGTGGTCGTTGTGTATCGCAGCGACACTCTGAAAGTGGGGGAGATCAAGAACACCTTACATGAACGCGGTTTTGGCGTTCTGCTGGCTATTGCCGCACTACCACTTTGTCTTCCCGTACCTGTGCCACCTGGGTACACAACATTCTTTTCCATTCCGCTATTCATATTTTCGGTACAAATGATACTTGGTATGCGGGCGCCTTGGCTGCCGGTTTGGATCGAAAATAAAGAAATCAAACGCTCCAGTATAGAAAAATTGATCGTCAAGGCTAACCCTTGGCTCAAGAAAATTGAAAAACGCTTGCAACCTCGGTTGACGTATATCAGCGTACACACTTGGGAAAGAATTATTGGCATTTTTACATTCGTTTTTGCTTTATCCATAGCGCTCCCTATTCCTCTGACCAATTTCCCGCCTGGCTGGGGAATTCTGATTATGTCATTGGGTTTGCTTAGTAAGGATGGCATCACCATACTCATTGGCATGATCGTCGGTACGATAGGGGTTGGTATTACCATGATTATCCTCGCGCTGCTCTGGATGGGTATGGCTTTGCCAACATTTTATTAAGTATGACTGAATGGATGAGCATGTTGCTTTCAATGTGCAAATCCAAACAAGCAGCAAAACAACGTATGTCACCCCATTGCTTTTTCCAGGATTCGAACTTAAAATGCCATCTGTTACGTGCTTTTTGTATGTCAATCAAACAATGCAGCGATTGTTGGCATAGCCGCTAAGAAAGCAGTACATCAATGGGAAACTAGGGTTCCGGCCAATGTAAGTGAGGTGACTGGTCCAAGAGTTTCCGGTCTCATGATAATGAGGCTCCACGGAGGGATAAAAGCCCGGGAGATCTGGTCGTGTATCGCTGATACACGGATCTTTCGGTATTATTTCTCAATCAAGGAGACTTGTTATGTTCAAAACTTCGAAACCAGCTGGTGAGTTAGCGACGTCGGCGGTACATTCGATGCGTCCCAGCATGAACATCTGGCACAGCTTTACGCTGGGCTTTGCGGTGGTGTCCCCAATCGTGGGGCTCTATGCCATCATCGGTGTACAGACTACTGTGACGGGTGGTGGGTGGTTTGCTGCACTGGTGATTTGTTTGTTGATGCAATTGCTGGTTGCAACCGTTTATGCGGAATTGTCGTCGCAATTTCCGATTGCCGGTGGTGCGTACAAATGGGCAAGGCAGCTTTATGGCACCACTGCCGGGCATTATGCCGGGGTCATTTATGTCAGTTCCACCATTGCTATGCTGACCACGACAGCATATGCAGGCGGCATTTGGTTTGCCGGTTTTTTTGGATCGGAGGGCGAAAGTGGTGGTGAGAAAGTTTTATGGGCAATAATTTTTCTGGCTTTGTGCACTCTGTTGAATCTGGTGCATGTCAATGTTTTCAAGCTCATTATCAAGCTCGGAGTGTATGCTGAGGTAGTCGGATCACTGGGTATTGCGGTGCTGTTATTCTTGTTTTTCCGCCAGCACTCTTTCATGGAATTGTTTCAGCATTTAGGTACCGGTACTGCACCCAGTAGTATCGCTGCTTTTCTCGCGGCACTTGCTATCGCCGGTTGGGCATTCATTGGTTTTGATGCTTGCTCGACTACCGCAGAAGAAACGCATCAACCAGAGCGCGCGGTACCACGGGCGATATTTTTTTCGCTATGCGCAGTCGGTACGGTGGTGATTTTCAATTCAGCCTCACTGGTATTAGCTTTTGATCATGATATTTTGATTAACAGCAGCGTGACTGCCGATCCGATTACGCCGTTAATTGCCAGCCATTTCGGAACATGGATTGAAAAACCGTTTCTGGCGATTGTCATGATTGCATTTCTTGCTTGCGGGGCATCGGTAGTCAAATACACTTCACGCATTGTTTTCTCAATGGCACGTGAAGGCAATTTACCCAGCATGCTCAATCGAGTCACACCCGCCGATACACCGCGTAATGCCATTCTCTTCACTGTCCTGATGGCAAGTTGCGGGTTAATTTTTGGACTTAACGACGATGCGGTAGCTACCATTATCGCATTTGGTACCGGCGGTCTTTACGCCATGTTCGCATTCACCACCGGAATCGCGTTGTTTGCCAGATTAACCGGCCGCTGGAATCCGGATTTGGGGCAACTAAAGCTGGGAAAATGGGGATTAGTCATTAATAGTCTGGCATTTTCCTGGGCATTGTTCGAGCTCATCAATATTGCTTGGCCACGCCCTTATGCCATAGCAGCCGATGCGCCATGGTGGCAGCTATGGGCTACGCCACTGGTGCTGGGCAGCATTCTGAGCGTTACGACAATTTATCTGTTTTTTAGTAAATTATCGAGGAGTCGACCATGAATCAGCCAATAATCATCTGGAAACCAACCATACCAGGCGGGTGCCACTGGTCGGGTATTATCCGTCGCGGAACTACACTGCGTTTAATCGATGTCGATGGAGGCGCGAATGCAGCGGTATTGTTTTTTAATCAGGAAGAAAAGCTTGAGCGCTACAACATGGCAGACACCCTGAAATCGCAGCACACTTTTCACTTAACCAAGGGCCATGCCTGTCACTCAGACATGGGACGCATTTTCTGTTGCATCACGGCGGACACCTGCGGCTGGCACGATACTGTGTGCGGCTTAAGTGATACCAGTCTGATCCAACAAAAATATGGTACCGCGCGTTTTCAGGAACATCGCAATCAAATGTTTCGCAGTGGTCTGGATGGTCTATTGATCGAACTGGGCAAGTGGGGTTTGGGTATGCGCGACATCGTAGCCAACATCAATTTTTTCAGTAAAGTAACAGCCGATGCTTCGGGTGAATTGGTTTATCAGGTTGATCATAGTCAGGCGGGTGATTATGTCGATTTGAGTTTTGTAATGAATACGCTTGTTGTACTATCCACGGCACCGCACCCGCTGGATCCCAAGAAGCCGTATCAACCAGGCGCAGTCAATTTGGAGCTGTTTAATACACCGCCGCAGGTCATCAAAGAATGCCTGCATATCAGTGAAAATATCCGTGCGTTACAGAACGTGCAAAACTTTTATTGTGAAGGTGCGAAATGAATACTTCTTATCTGCATACCAGCCTACTCGATCCCAAACATGCCGTGATCGATGAAATTTGTGCCGCCGGAGAACCTTGGGTAAAACAGGTCAAACAGGGGCAAACCTTTCGCATTGTCGATCTGGAAGGCAACCAAGCGGTCGATACTCTGTTCTATAACGCTCATAACGCACAAGAACGTTATAGCGCAACCGACACCATTAGCCGGCAAAATAAAGTGTATTTGTCGACTGGCAGCAAACTTTATTCCAATCTTGGTCATGTCATGCTCAGCGTCATCGCGGATACTTGTGGGCAGCATGATACGTTGGGCGGTGCCTGCTCGGCGGAGAGTAATACCGTGCGTTATGAGTTGGAGAAACTTCCTATGCACAGTTGCCGCGACAATTTTCTGCACGCATTGGCGCACGATCCGTTGTGCCAGCAACTGGGCATGAGCAAGCGAGATTTGCCCAGCAACATCAATTTCTTCATGAACGTCCCTGTCACGGAAGCCGGTGGCTTGGAATTTGCCGATGGCGTATCTGCACCAGGCAAATATGTAGAAATGCGTGCGGAAGTGGATGTCGTCGTACTGATTTCCAACTGTCCTCAGCTCAACAATCCGTGTAACGCGTATAACCCGACGCCGATCCGGCTGTTGATTTGGGACTAATATTATGTTTAGCAAAATACTTATCGCCAACCGTGGTGCCATTGCATGCCGTATTATCCGCACCCTGCGCCGCATGCAAATAACCAGCGTAGCTGTTTATACCGAAGCCGATGCGTTATCGCGTCATGTTAGCGAAGCAGATGAAGCGTACTGTATTGGAGAAGGAGTTGCAGCGGAAAGCTACTTGCGCCAGGATAAAATTCTTACAGTTGCGAAACAATCCGGCGCTCAGGCAATTCATCCAGGCTACGGATTCTTAAGCGAAAATTCTGATTTTGCGGCGCAATGTGCAGCGCAGGACATTTGTTTTATTGGCCCCACGCCACAGCAAATGCGTGCTTTTGGTCTGAAGCACACGGCACGGGCTTTGGCGATGGAAAATCAGGTACCGTTGCTACCCGGAACCGGCTTGCTGGAAAATCTGGAAGTCGCTTGCCATCAGGCCAAGCATATTGGTTATCCCGTTATGCTGAAAAGTACTGCCGGAGGTGGCGGTATCGGCATGCGCTTGTGTTGGAATCAGGATGAATTGATTGGCGCCTACGAATCCGTTAAAACCCTTGCACAAAACAATTTCAAGGATGCCGGTTTATTTTTGGAAAAATATGTCGACCAAGCACGCCATATTGAAGTGCAAATTTTTGGTGATGGTAAGGGTCAGGTTGTCGCATTGGGTGAGCGCGATTGTTCGATGCAACGGCGCAACCAAAAAGTCATCGAGGAAACGCCCGCCCCCAACCTTGCACCCAATCTGCGGCAGGCATTGCTGGATACGGCAGTACGTCTCGGAAAAGCCGTTAATTATCAATCTGCCGGCACAGTTGAATATATTTTTGATGCTGCCAATAGTCAGTTTTATTTTCTCGAAGTCAATACGCGCCTGCAAGTTGAGCATGGCATCACTGAAGAAGCTACCGGCTTTGATCTGGTGGAATGGATGGTGCGGCAGGCAGCTGGAGACTTGCCTTCACTCGATTCTTTCACGATCAGTCCTAGCGGTGCTTCCATTCAGGTACGGGTGTATGCTGAAAATCCGTCAAAAGAGTTCCAACCTTCCAGCGGTACACTGACCGGAGTGGAATTTTCTGCTGCTGCGCGTGTTGAAACCTGGATCGAACGCGGCATTGAAGTATCGGCGTTTTATGACCCGATGCTGGCGAAAATTATCGTCCATGCGCCGGAGCGGCAAGCAGCCATTGCCAAGCTGCTGACTGCATTGGAGAACACATCGTTGCAAGGGATTGAAACCAATCTCGCTTATCTCGAGCAAATACTGCATAGCACGGTGTTCCGTAACGGACAATCAAACACACAGTTTCTCAACGGATTCCATTTTCAGCCACACAGCATCGATGTTCTGAATCCCGGTGTGCAGACTATGATTCAAGATTATCCGGGACGTATCGGTTACTGGAATGTTGGTGTTCCGCCTTCTGGGCCGATGGATAGTCTGGCTTTTCGTATTGCCAATCGGCTGGTTAATAATTCCGATGATAGCGCCGGGCTGGAAATTACAATTGCGGGTCCGATACTGCGCTTTAATTGCGATAGCATCATCGCAATTTGCGGAGCACCGATTGATGTGCTGCTGGATAGCGAGCCGCTGTCGCAATGGCAATCGCATTTTGTCAAAGCAGGTTCACTGTTGCAATTTGGCAAAATCAAACAGGGCGGCAGCCGGGCTTATCTCGCCGTGCATGGCGGCTTTCAGGTGCCGGATTACCTGGGTAGCAAATCCACTTTCACGCTTGGACAGTTTGGCGGACACGCCGGACGTGTATTGCGTGCCGGCGATGTGTTGCATATTCCTCTGCTTCCATCTCCTCACCCTTCCGTTTCACAGCGCTTGCCACACGAATTGATCCCACAATATTCCAACCGCTGGGAAATTGCAGTGTTGTATGGTCCGCATGGCGCGCCTGATTTTTTCACTCCAGCAGATATCGATCATTTTTTTGCTGCGGAATGGAAGGTACACCACAACTCCAGCCGCACCGGCGTACGTCTGGTCGGCCCTAAACCACAATGGGCGCGTAGCGACGGCGGGGAGGCTGGTCTGCATCCTTCCAATATTCACGATAATGCTTACGCTATCGGCGCCGTGGATTTTACCGGAGATATGCCGATCATATTGGGTCCTGATGGCCCCAGCCTAGGCGGCTTCGCTTGCCCAGTCACCATTATTCAAGCAGAACTATGGAAAACCGGGCAACTCAAACCCGGCGACAGTATCCGCTTCTACCCCGTATCAATAGAACAGGCGATTGCACTGGAACAACAGCAAAATCGATTAATTCAGGATTTTCAGGTAGATAACCAACAACCGGTTCATTCCATTGCCGGGAAACTGGAAAGCCCGATTTTACATTGTATCCCCGAAAGTAAAGAACAGATACAAGTGGTTTATCGCCAATCCGGTGACAAATATCTGTTGATCGAATACGGTCCGCCAGTACTTGATCTGAATTTGCGCTTTCGTGCTCATGCCTTAATGACTTGGTTACAGCAGCGTATCGACGACGGGCTTCGCGGCATACTGGATTTGACCCCTGGTATCCGCTCCTTGCAAATCCATTTTGAATCCCGGCAGTTACCGCGCGAGGCATTATTGGAGTTGCTGATTAAGGCCGAAAAGCAACTACCTGCGATTGATGACATGGAAGTGCCGTCCCGCATCGTTCATCTTCCTTTATCCTGGGATGATGCCGCGACACAACTGGCTATTGAGAAATACATGCAGTCGGTACGCAGTGACGCACCTTGGTGTCCGAGCAACATTGAATTTATCCGCCGTATTAACGGATTGGACAGCATTGAGGATGTTCAACATATCGTTTTCTCAGCCAGTTATTTGGTAATGGGATTGGGAGATGTTTATTTGGGCGCGCCTGTGGCTACCCCACTAGATCCTCGCCATCGTTTAGTAACTACCAAATACAATCCGGCCCGTACTTGGACGCCTGAAAATGCGGTTGGTATAGGCGGCGCTTATTTGTGCGTGTATGGCATGGAAGGTCCCGGTGGCTATCAATTAGTCGGACGTATGATACCGATGTGGAATCGCTATCGTCAAACAGAGGATTTCACAGATGGCAAACCCTGGCTATTACGTTTTTTTGATCAGATCCAATTCTATCCGGTCAGTGCAAATGAATTGCTCAAGCTACGTAAGGATTTTATTAGTGGACAGCTGAAACTACGCACTGAAGCAACAGTTTTGAACCTGAAACAATACAATACCTTCCTGCGTCAGCAGGCTGCCAGCATTAATACCTTTAAGACTATGCAACAAGCGGCATTTGAAGCCGAGCGGAGAGACTGGGAAGCGAGCAATCTGTCCCACTACGCCAACGAAGATATGTTGGATGAAGCGGACGCACAAGGTGAACTGGATTTGCCGGAGGATGCGCAAGCGATCAGTGCGCAAGTAACGGGCACAATATGGAAACTATTGGTTAAAGAGGGTGAGCGTATTGAGGCAGGCAAGCCCGCAATCATAATTGAGTCGATGAAAATGGAATTTGCAGTAGATTCACCGGTTACCGGCACGATACGGCAGTTGTTTTGCAAACAAGGAGGATACGTATCAGCCGGACAGGTGCTGTTCGTCATTCAGGAAGAAAAGTGATGACAAAAAAACTTCTCCCGCTTGGCGACATCGCATCTTTGCTGCAGTGTTATGCGAACGGCAGACTATCACCGACTCAGTTGGTAGAAGCAATTCACATCGAGATTCAGAGTGATCCCGATCACGCTTGGATTTCCGCGCTCTCACTGGAATCATTGCGAGGCTATGCCCGCACAGTGGAGACTAAAGGTATGGCGGCGCTCCCACTATATGGCATACCTTTCGCCATCAAAGATAATATAGATTTGGCGGAGTTATCAACCACGGCAGCTTGTCCGGCCTTTGCCTACACACCTTCGCATAGCGCAACTGTGGTGCAAAGATTGATAAATGCAGGTGCAATTCCCATCGGCAAAACCAATCTCGACCAATTCGCTACTGGACTCAATGGTACACGATCTCCCTATGGCGCTTGCCGCAATGCATTCAATCCCACTTATATTTCTGGCGGCTCAAGTTCAGGTTCAGCTGTCGCCGTAGCCAAGGGGCAGGTATGTTTCAGCCTCGGCACCGATACTGCAGGCTCAGGCAGAGTTCCTGCCGCTTTTAATAACCTGGTCGGATATAAACCCACTCGAGGCTGGATTTCGACACATGGCGTAGTACCCGCCTGCCGTTCTCTTGATACAGTGTCCATCTTCGCCTTTACTGCTGCTGATGTAGCGCGCATCCTGGCAATATCAGCCGGCTATGACGCAGCAGATATCTATTCTAGAGAAAGAAAAAAGCATGGTTTCAATTTTGGTGCTGCTCCCCATTTTCGCTTTGGCATTCCGCGTAAACAACAATTGAAATTTTTCGATAATCATCATAATGAACAGTTGTTTAATAAAATAATCACTCGCATGCAAGCGCTAGGTGGAGAAGCTGCCGAGATTGATTTTGAACCCTTTCTTGAGGCCGCTAAGCTTCTTTACGAAGGTCCTTGGGTAGCTGAACGTTATGCAGCGATTCAGTCATTCTTCGAGTCGCATGGGGATCAAATTATTGCACCGGTGCGTGAAATCATCGCAAGCGCTAAACAACGCTCGGCTGCCGATGCCTTCAATGGGATTTATCAATTACGCCACTTTAAACAACATGCAGATCAGATTTGGGCCAGCGTTGATTGTCTGTTAACCCCCACTGCTGGAACGATCTACCCCATTCAAGCCATACTGCAAGATCCAATCCGTCTTAATGCCAATCTGGGTTATTATACCAACTTCATGAATTTGCTCGACTATGCAGCAGTCGCTGTTCCTGCTGGCTTTCAAACTAATGGACTGCCCTTTGGCATCACGCTGGCAGCTCCGGCCCACCAAGATGAGCCATTGCTGCATCTTGCCAACCGATTGCAGCAAGTTCAATCACTACCTCTGGGCGCAACCGGTATTACATTACTTCAGGACACGTATTTTCCTGCTACATCTCAATCGGGACAAGTGCGGATAGTTGTTTGTGGCGCACATTTATCCGGTTTACCCTTGAATGAGCAATTAACCAGCCGTCGAGGCCGATTAGTGACAAGTACCACTACTTCACCCGACTATAGACTCTACGCATTACCAGGCAATCCTCCACAACGTCCTGGCTTGGTTCGGGTTAACAAAAATGAACAGGGCGTTGCGATTGAAGTGGAGGTTTGGGAGCTACCAGTACGTGAATTAGGAGATTTTGTAGCCAATATTCCAGCGCCGCTAGGAATCGGCACAATTATGTTGGCAAATGGTGAGGCGCTGCTAGGCTTTATTTGCGAGCGTTACGTCGTCGAGAATACAATGGATATCAGTCAATTTGGGGGATGGCGTAACTACCTGCAACAAGTAAATATCACCATAATAAAACCCTAAATTAACTTGATCGATTTAAGAATTGCGCAGATTTTAGAGCGCATTGGATCACTTTTTCCCTGCTGAATCCAGCTTTTCTCAATCAAGTGGTAGGTAACAGATGCGAGTATCACGGTACATGCTAAGGTTGCGAGAAGAAAGACCAAGCCGGCATTGATATTTAAATTCTTTAGACTCAAGATGATGGGCAGGTGCCATAGATAAATGCCATAACTAATTTTTCCCAAATAATCGATAATTCCGGAAAACCACCCAAGCGCCGTATTCGGCAGTGCAATCAGGAAGATTATTATCGCTGCGGCGCTTAAGCCAGTCAGAACTCTGAAAAAGCCCACATAATACACAGAGCCCCAGTAGTTAGGCGTCACCCACAAAAGCTTGATCATGATAAAGCCTGCGCTGATAGCAATCAGCGCTTTGATTCCTAAGTGAGCCAAATCATTGCGATTGCCTTTAACCAGAACCCATTTGCATGCGGCAATGCCAAATCCGAATACATCCAGTGAGCCGGGTAATTGAGCAGTTGCAAACCATAGCTTATGCGCACCTGCTGAGTGAAGCACGTAAAATGCCGCTATCTTCCACATGCAGGCGATTGCGCTAAACACCAACAGAATTTTCAGTGGCGAAGCACGTTTGATCCATTCCCAGAAAATAAGAATGAGGAGATAAAACTGCATTTCCACAGCGATGGTCCAATTTACGCCATTGATTGCGCCTTGAGTACTAGGAAAAAAATTATGAAAGAATAAAAGGTGTGAAATGAATTGAAAGAAAATGTTAGATAGAGGCGTAAATAGGATTTGTGGCTGAATGAGGAAAATAAAAATAATGCAGGTAAAGAAATATAGGGGGGCGATTCTAAAAAAGCGATGGGAGGCATAGACCGATTTCCATGCAGATCCATAAGATTTCTCCAGTGAGAATGCACTAAAATAAATGACAAATCCACTGATCACAAAAAATAAATCAACGCCTAACCACCCGGTTCGCCACCATAAGTTGAGTCCTGTCACGGGAAAAGACGACCAGCTCGTATGTTCAATTACGTGATAAACGACAACACTGATCGCTGCAAATGCGCGCAACTTATCCAGATTTGAAAAACGAATATTAGAGTCCACACGCAAGTTGCTCATAAAATCATCTTTTTATGTGCTCGGGAATTCTCGGTTTATGTTTGCCGGTTGACTAACATACCGGAAACAAGTCTAAAATCAGAAACAATGATCAATTTTTTCCACTTTATATAAGCGCTGGGATAGTGACGCATTTTGATGTGGAGTATATGCAGTCGGTGGATAATCACTCAGTAGATCTTGATTGCTATGGATTTCGATTTCGGATTGGGTGTGCTGCGGATTGCTGACATCTTTGATGGTCATGATCCAGTTTCCATTGCCATGGGTAATCGTTTCGTTGATTCTCCCTGAATACCTTGGGTCGTGAATTTCTGTGATGTAATATGTTTTCGCAGCTTCGTCGTGCATTTGCGGGTATCCGTGGACTTGCAGCGATTCATGATAGATGAAATATGTCGTGATATCACGCCAGGTATGACGATGCCATTTCGGCAAATGAAAGCCATCATCGCTTTTTAAGCATTCCGCAATTTCTATATAATTTTTACCGCTGCTGTGGCTATAAATAACCTTCTGGCTTAGTAATGCTTCTCGTGCAGGTGCTGTCATGCAAGCGGGCAACAGGAGCCCGCATAGCAGAAATGTGATCAGTCTATTCTGGGAGGAGCGCATATCAAATTGAAAGTATTTTTATCCGGTTCCGCAGTTGTCGAGTTGCTGAGGATTCGCACTTGATGGAAAAGTCGAATGGTATCAGATACTCTTTTCTTTTGTATTGTACACTTGGGCGAGGGCCGAAATTTATCAAAGGCCGGTTAGGCAATGCAGGAAGAGACTCGATATGCTCTGCAGGTAATAACACAATTTTTCAGATTGTTATGAAAAATTCTTGGGCTGTCCATACGGATAATTTTTTGAGCATACCTTGGTTTATAGTAAACTCTCGTTTTACTAGTTACAATTAATATTTTTCAGAAATTAATCAGACTCTATTATTTACTTAGGATTGTTCATGAATACCGAAGATTTTCGTCCCGAAAAAGAAATTAAAGTTTTTTATCCACCGCAACGGGTTTTGATGGGACCCGGACCATCGGATACGCATCCGCGTGTATTGAATGCTATGGCTCGCCCAACCCTGGGGCACTTGGATCCCGTTTTTACCGAGATGATGGAAGAAATCAAAGGCCTGATGCGTTATGCCTTCCAAACCAAAAATCGCATGACTTTCCCGGTTTCTGGGCCTGGGTCGGTGGGTATGGAGATGTGTTTTGTCAATATGATCGAGCCGGGTGACAAGGTGATTGTTTGCAGTAATGGGGTGTTTGGCGGTCGTATGATCGAGAACGTCGAACGACATGGTGGTGTTGCGGTCGCGGTGATGGATAAGTGGGGAGAGCCGGTCGATCCACAGAAAGTTGAAGATGCGCTGAAAAAAAATCCCGATACCAAGATTATCGCGTTTGTGCATGCTGAAACCTCAACCGGCGCTTCATCAGATGCCAAAACGCTGTGCGAGCTTGCACATAAGTATGACTGCATGACCATTGTTGACACGGTTACATCGCTTGGCGGGACACCCATCAAGGTTGACGAATGGGGAATTGATGCGATCTATTCCGGTAGTCAGAAATGTTTGTCCTGCCCTCCAGGCCTATCGCCGGTGAGTTTCTCCGATCGTGTGACGGAACTGGTTAAAAATCGCAAAACTAAAGTGCATAGCTGGTTCATGGATATCAGTCTGTTGTTGAATTACTGGGGATCGGCTGCGCGTACTTATCACCATACTGCGCCGACCAATGCGCTGTATGCATTGCATGAATCTTTGCTGATGCTGGCGGAAGAAGGCTTGGAGCATTCCTGGGCGCGTCATCGCAATAATTACGAGGCACTCAAAGTCGGTTTTGCGGCATTAGGAATGGATTATGTGGTTGCTGAGCAATATCGTCTGCCGCAATTGAACTCCGTTTTTGTGCCGGCTGGTGTTGATGAAAAAGAGGTGCGCCGCCGTCTGTTAGCTGAATATAGCCTTGAAATAGGTGCTGGTTTAGGTGATTTCGCTGGGAAAGTATGGCGCTTCGGATTGATGGGCACATCTAGCAGGATAGATAAGGTGATTTTCTGCCTGAATGCGCTGGAAACGATCTTGTCCGATATGGGATTGAAAGTAGAGCGCGGTGCTGCTGCGGCTGCGGCGCATAAGAGCTATGCTGCAAATCCTATGCTCTAAGACCATATTCAGTTAGTTGCAATAGGACAATTTGAACCACTTTCTTATCGGATGCGATGGGGAAGTGGTTAATTTTTTGTAATCCAGCATGGATAATCCGGTCATTATGGTTTTGGGTTTTCCTGTATCGATAGCTGTGGCAGCACCACTGTTGTCATTTTTGTTATCATTCTTCTTCATTTTATGGTTGATTAAAGTAAGAACGGACTGGGTTCTGGATCGACCCAATGAACGTTCGCTTCATTCTGTGCCCGTTTCGCGTATCGGTGGTTTAGGCCTGCTTCTTGGAGTAGTTGCAGTTTGGTTGTGTTTCTCGATTACGATTCCTAATACAGTATTAATTGGTGTCGGGTTGTTGATGGTAATATCATTGGCTGATGATGTTTGGCGAATTCCGGTTTGGTGTCGGCTGATGGTTCACACGGTAGTTGCCATTGGGTTTTCCATCGTATTTTTATTGGATGCCTATGGCTGGGGGCTTGTGATTTTCACGGTTGTAGTAGTTATCTGGATGTCGAATCTTTACAATTTCATGGATGGTTCTGATGGTCTGGCGGGTGGAATGACGGTGATTGGATTCGGAGTCTACGGATGGCTTGCCTACGTGGCAGGCAATAACAATTTTGCTGTGATAAATTTTTCGATAGCTGCGGCGGCAACGGCTTTTTTAATTCATAATTTTTATCCGGCACGTATTTTTATGGGTGATGTGGGATCGATTCCTCTGGGATATCTGGCGGCTGTCATAGGCTTGCTGGGGTGGCTTGATCGACTTTGGTCAATATGGGTGCCCGTACTTATTTTCTCACCTTTTATCGCAGATGCAACGGTAACACTGATAAAACGATTATTTCAAGGAAAAAGAATCTGGCAAGCGCACTGTGAACACTATTACCAGCGCATGGTTCAAAGCAATTTAGGTCATCGGAATACAGCGTTAGTGGCTTATGGGTTGATGCTGACAACCGGAGCAAGTGCGGTATGGGCTAATGCGCAAGATGTGGCGTTACAAATCCGGATGGCGATGATTTGGGGGAGTGTGTATTTGGTATTAATGGTTGTTTCTGATTGGCATCACAAAACTCACTCCGATCAAGGATAAGATAAATGTTTTCCAACCGATACGGAATCCGTACTCTTATTGCTTTTACCCATGACTTTATCGCAGTTGCTGCGGCTTGGTGGGTGGCTTATTTGTGCCGTTTTAATTTTGAAATACCACCTTCATCAGTAATATTTTTACTGCAAACCATGCCTTGGATTGTATTGATCCAAGGCAGTTTCTTTTTGTGGTTGGGGCTTTATCGAGGGTTATGGCGTTATGCCAGTTTGCCTGATTTAAAAAGAATTGTTGTGGCTGTGGCTGTCGGCTCAGTAGCGGTCACCTTAATGTTGTGGTTATTTAACTTGTTGGGCAATGTTCCCGGTGCAGTAATGATGCTGGCTCCATTGTTATTGCTGCTAATTATGGGCGGTAGCCGCTTGATATACCGGGCGTGGAAAGAACGTCGTCTGTACAGCCTGGAAAGTTATGAAGCGAAGCTGGTATTGATTTTGGGTGCTGGCAGAACGGCCGTAAATCTGATGAAAGCTTTAACAGGAAGCCGTGAGTGGCATGTGGTGGGTATACTGGATGATGATCCCAGAAAATTAGGTACGCGCTTACAGGGCGTGCGTGTGCGTGGGACGATCAGCGAATTGCCGCAATGGGTGCAGAAACTGAATGTTGGGCATGTGATTATCGCTATACCATCCGTTTCTCGCCGGATACACCGACAAGCTTTGGAGATGTGTTCGGAAATCGGCGTGAAAGCGATGACAGTGCCTTCCTATGCGGATTTGATCAACGGTAAGACGACGGTGTCACAGATTCGTGAAATCCAACTGGATGATTTGTTAGGGAGAGCCCCCGTGGTTTTGGATGACGAGGGCTTACATGATTTGTTGACAGGAAAGGTGATTTTGGTGACAGGAGCTGGCGGTTCGATTGGCGCGGAGTTGTGTCGCCAACTTGTTGCATTTGAACCAAAATATATTGTTTTTGTTGAGCTAAGTGAGTTCTCGCTCTACACTGTTCAAGAAGAATTCTTGACTCGTTATCCGGCAATGAATATGTCATTTGTAATTGGTGACATCAAAGATCATGCCCGGATGACACAATTATTCACGCAATTTCATCCTACAGTAGTTTTTCATGCTGCTGCGTATAAGCATGTGCCACTGATGGAGCAAGAGAATGCGTGTCAGGCTATTTTGAATAATGTGCTGGGTACTCATGTGCTGGCCCAGGTGGCGATTGATTTTGCGGTGGAAAAATTTGTGTTGATTTCCACCGACAAGGCGGTCAACCCTGTGAGCGTCATGGGCGCCAGCAAGCGCCTGGCAGAAATGGTATGCCAAGCTTTGCAGCAATCTATCTCAAAGCATGTAAATTTTGATCAGGATCATCCATCGCACCAGACCTGTTTTGTTATGGTGCGGTTCGGCAATGTACTGGGTAGTGCCGGCAGTGTCATTCCAAAATTCCGTGAGCAGATTGCAAAAGGCGGTCCGATTACCATCACCCATCCAGAAATGACACGTTATTTCATGTCTATTCCGGAAGCTGCGCAACTGGTATTGCAAGCCGGGTTGATGGGCGGTACGCAAAGTGGTGGTGAAATATTTGTGCTGGATATGGGGGATCCGGTGAAAATTGTTGATCTGGCCAATGATTTGATCCATTTGTCCGGTTTGGCGGAAGGTGATATTCGTGTTGAATTTACGGGATTGCGTCCAGGCGAGAAGCTACATGAGGAGTTATTGGCGACAAGCGAAAGCACACTCCCGACACCGCATCAAAAATTACGTATTGCGCAGGCATGCCAGATGGATGAACAGTGGCTGTCGGAGTTAACGACTTGGCTGGATAAAGTGACCGTATTAAGCGATCAGGAAGTTCGTGAGCAGCTGACTAAATGGGTGCCCGAGTATACCCCTAAAGGAGTGGAGCATTGAGCTGTCAAAAATATTCTGTTTTCTATCCACGGTGAGGTTTCTGAAAATTGGATGCTAATGCTTGGTAAGCCGACTATCTTGCATTAATTGAGAATGTCCGGAGGTTTTCAAGTTTTCTGTGATACATCCATTTTCCAGAACTACAATTCGATCAATCTTTTTTAATTGTGGAACCTGCTGATTGAAAATCAACGTGGTGCGTTTTTGCATTAGTGTTTCTAAAACAAAGAGCAGGTTTGCGGAATCAGGTTCTTGTGTTGTAAATACTTCATCCAGAATCAATATGGGGGCACTTTTTAGAAATGCTCGTGCGATTGCCAGTTGAATTAATTGTTTACTGCTGATTTCATTGTCATTCTTGTTGATTTGAGTTTGTAAGCCTTCAGGCATGTTCCGGATAAATTCCATAGCATGGGAAGCATGTGCGGCAGAGGTGATTTTTGCTTCATTGGCGCATCGCATTGCGCCGTAGGCGATGTTGCCGGCAATTCTGTCATCAAGCAGGAAAGGGTCAGCGGATACCAGAGCAATATTGGTATGTATATGATTTATCTTGATTTCGTTAAGTGGATATTCATCCAACAATATTTTTCCGCTAGAGGGTTGTCGCAGACGGAGTATTAAATCAATGAGTGCAGTTTTTTCTGCTTCAGTATATCCAGTAAAAACAATGACATCAGATGGTCTGATTGTTAAGTTTATATGATTCAGAATGGATTTTATTGGAATTTGGCCATTGAGGCGTACTTGTTCAAATTTCAGTTTGCCGCGGAGCTGTTGGATACTGAAAGTGCCTGTATCCTGTTCGGGAGCCAGATCAAGAAACGAAAAAACGGTTTCTATCATTTCCTGGTCATGTTCAAGTTGCCTGGGAATGCCAGCGATACGGCGAAGCGGAAAAATAAGCAGTAATGCGACGGTTATCAATGCGCCTGCTTCGGATAGGCTTAGTGCATCATTCGTAGCCTGTAATGCCATAAGGTAAGTAACAGCGATTAGCATTAATGCAGCCATAAACTGACTTGAGGGAATAGCCATGGCCCTGATCTTTGCGGGTTGCATTTCGGTATGAAACAGCCTCTCGGAAATGCTTCCAAGGCGTTGGCTTTCGTCAGCTTGCCCGCCATCCAGTCTGATTTTTCGGTAATGTTTGACAGACTGTGTCAGGTGTTTGGTCAGCTCTTCTAAAGTCAATGAGTTATTTTGATTATTTCTGTTGAAATGGCTGCGGATCATCTCGTGCATTAATACGATGAATGTTGTTACCAACAGCAGCAGTAGCGAGAATTCCTGATTGAGATATAGCGTGCAAATTAATAATCCAATGATAGAAAGACAATCTTGGACCAGCAGGGCAATGTAACGAACTGTGGTCTGAGTGATTCGATTGATGTGAGATATCAATGTGTCGATTTGATTATTCTGATTAAGATAAGCGTAGTAATCCACCGGTAGCGACAAAAGCTTATCAAAAAAATCCATGCGCAGATCAGCACCCAGCTTCCCACTGACTCTGCTGACAAAATAGAGACTTATGTAACCAAAAATCCAACGTACGGCAAATAATGCAATGATGGCCATTGATGTTGTTTGTATCAATAATAAATCTTTCAGAAGGAACATGCTTGCAAGCATTTGTTCAATCAGTATAGGTAGGTAAGCCATGCTTGTTGCCAGGATCAACATGGCAATTAATACGCATACGAGTAATTTCCCATAAGGCGCAAGTTTTTTGAGCAAGCGGAGGTGGAATTGCGGAAAGATCATAATGTGTAATTCTACATCAACATACTGTAATTATTGCATCGTGTAATTTGCTGGAATCTGAACCAGATATAGTACAATCGCCGTTCTTTCTAGTAAACGAGTCCGGATGGAAACGAGCTTTAACCAGTTTGTGAACATCACGATGTAATGAATGCCAATATTATATACTTCTGATAAAACACGAGATTTTCCAGGAGCAGTTGCTCCTCGACGTAAGGGCATTGTTCTTGCGGGCGGTTCCGGGACACGGCTTTATCCAGTCACACAAACAGTATCTAAGCAATTGTTGCCAGTATTCGATAAGCCAATGATTTATTATCCGCTTAGTACGCTGATGTTAGCGGGTATTCGAGAGATTCTAGTTATTTCGACTCCGCGTGACGTAGCCAATTATCAACAATTATTGCGAGATGGAAATCAATGGGGATTGTGTATTACCTACGCTGAACAATCTTCGCCCGACGGCCTGGCGCAAGCCTTCCTGATTGGCAAGTCGTTCATCGGCAATGATTGTTCAGCACTGGTGTTGGGCGATAACATTTTTTATGGGCATGATTTTCATCATTTGTTGTTAAACGCAATGCAGCGTATCAATGGAGCCAGTGTTTTTGCCTATCACGTGCACGATCCGGAACGATATGGCGTGGTCGAGTTTGATGCTACGGGCAAGGTGGTGAATCTGGAAGAAAAGCCCCAACATCCCAAGTCCAATTATGCGGTAACGGGACTCTATTTTTATGATCAGCACGTAGTTGATTATGCCGAAAGCTTGAAGCCTTCTCATCGCAACGAGCTGGAAATTACTGATTTGAACCGCATTTATCTTGAAAATTCCGCGCTCAGTGTTGAAATCATGCGGCGTGGTTATGCCTGGCTGGATACGGGTACGCATGAGTCCTTGCTTGATGCAAGTCAATTTGTTGCGACGATCGAACGTCGGCAGGGATTGAAAATTGCTTGTCCGGAAGAAATCGCGTTCCTGCGTGGCTGGATTAGTGCCGCTCAGCTGGAGGCGCTGGCGATGCCGTTGGCGAAGAATGGCTATGGTCAGTACCTATTGCATGTATTAAAACGTGAATTTTGACTAAGGTACTTATCGAATGAAGTCGACACCACTTGCAGTTCCAGATGTTCTGCTGATCGAACCTAGGGTTTTCGGCGATGAACGTGGATTTTTCTATGAGAGCTTCAATCAACGCAGTTTTGAGTCGGTTATTGGAGAGTCAGTGCAGTTTGTGCAAAGTAACCATTCGCGCTCTGCGCGCAATGTTTTGCGTGGTTTGCATTATCAAATCAAACAAGCGCAGGGGAAACTCGCGCGCGTGGTAGTGGGGGAGGTATTCGACGTGGCTGTGGATATTCGCCGATCTTCACCAACTTTTGGAAAATGGGTGGGTGGAGTATTGAGCGCCGAGAACAAGAATCAATTATGGATTCCACCCGGTTTCGCGCATGGCTTTGTTGTGTTGTCCGATTACGCTGAGTTTTTGTATAACACCACTGATTACTGGGCGCCCGAGCACGAACGCTGTATTGTTTGGGATGATCCAGTTTTGGCCATTAACTGGCCGATTACCGGGGCACCAGTGTTGTCCGACAAAGATGCATGTGGCGTAACGCTCGATAATGCTGAGGTATATGATTAATTGATAATTTTAGTGTAGAAATTGCAAGCCTAATCGAATTTATTTGAATAATGGCCAAACAAAAAACCATTTATTCTTGCACCGAGTGTGGTGGGCAAACTCTGAAATGGCAAGGTCAATGTCCGCATTGCCAGGAATGGAATACTCTGGTGGAAGCACTCGCAGAGAAGAATGTATCGCGTTTTAGTCCAGTGTCGGAAATTGGTCAGGTGCAGAACTTAAGCGCTATTGAGACACGAGAAGAGTCGCGTTACCCGACCGGTATCGAAGAGCTGGATCGTGTTCTGGGCGGTGGATTAGTGCGTGGCGGTGTGCTGCTGCTGGGCGGAGATCCAGGAATCGGTAAATCGACCTTGTTGTTACAAGCGCTATCTTTTATGTCGGTGCAGCATTCAGTATTGTATGTCAGCGGTGAGGAATCTGCGCAACAGGTGGCGCTGCGTGCTAAACGACTGGCATTGAATGTACAGTCAGTCGATTTGTATGCAGAAATTCAATTGGAGAAAATCCAGGCTGTGCTGGTTGAACGTAAACCGTCGGTGGCGGTGATCGATTCGATTCAAACTATCTATTCCGAGATGTTGCAATCCGCGCCGGGTTCGGTTGCACAAGTACGTGAATGCGCAGCGCAACTGACGCGTTTGGCCAAATCGAGCGGCACCTGTGTTATTTTGGTTGGCCATGTCACCAAAGAAGGGGCGCTGGCGGGGCCGCGCGTGTTGGAACATATGGTCGACACCGTGTTGTATTTCGAAGGTGATATGCATTCTAGTTTTCGCATGATTCGCACGTTCAAAAATCGTTTTGGTGCGGTTAACGAATTAGGTGTTTTTGCGATGAGCGAGAAGGGGTTGCGCGAAGTGAGGAATCCATCGGCATTGTTTCTTTCACATCATGATAAGCAAGTGCCGGGATCATGCATTATGGTAACGCAAGAAGGTACGCGCCCGCTATTGGTGGAAATTCAAGCTTTAGTCGATGAAGCACGCTCACCCAATCCGCGACGACTTTGTGTTGGATTAGAGCAAAACAGGCTGGCTATGTTGTTGGCGGTATTACATCGCCATGCAGGCATTCCCTGCTTTGATCAGGATGTTTTTGTCAATGCCGTAGGGGGTGTAAAAATTACTGAACCAGGTGCGGATCTTGCTGTTATGCTGGCAGTGGTTTCGTCTCTAAAAAATAGACCCATGGCGGAAAAAATGATCGTGATCGGCGAGATTGGTTTGGCTGGAGAAATACGTCCCGTGCAACGTGGACAGGAGCGACTCAAGGAAGCCGCAAAACTTGGCTTTAAGCAGGCCATTATTCCATTAGCCAATAAACCTAAGCAGGTCATTCCAGGCATCGACATCATCGCCGTTGGTCGCATCGGAGAAGCTGTTGCGCAGATGTATTGAAATAATACTCAACTGATGATCAGGGGGTAACATTGAAATGTGCAATTATTATAGAATCCAGCATGCATAAAAATCGTGTGATGCAGCCAATATTCATTCTAGGGAGATACTCATGCGTATTTGGATAATCGAGCTTATTAGTTAATAATTGCATTATCTCATGTGATTATCCGTCTTTTCTTCATGAAAAGATTGGTAATGGTCAGTGGACATCCGCACACGATAGCTGTGATTAATAAATTGATGGATAGCATGGATCCGGTGCGGATAATTTCATTCTGGTTTAATGGGTAATTTAAAGTGTTATCGGATGAGTTTGCAGCGACAGCTTTGGACAATGGGTGGACTGTCAGTTGCGGTCATTATAGCAGCTATGTTGCTGCCGCCCACTCCACAATCCGGCGAATATCACTACTTCGCCGATCAGCGTAGTTTCATTGGCATTCCCAATTTCAACGATGTAATATCCAATTTGGCTTTTTTGCTTAGTGGTGGCGTGGGTTTGGTGTTCTTGTGGCGAGTTCAGGGAATGACAACGCAAACCACATTTCATAACCGTAAAGAAAGCTTGCCATACTGGGTGTTGTTTTTCAGCGTAGTTGCTGTCGCATTTGGTTCTATCTATTATCACTGGACGCCAAACATTGATCGTTTGTTGTGGGATCGAATACCTATTGTCATGGCTATAGCCGCGTTGCTGTCGGCGACGCTGATCGAACGCGTAAGTTTAACTATAGGTTTAAGAGCGCTACCTTTATTGGTAATTTTTGCGGTGTTGAGCGTGTTATATTGGTATTGGACCGAACAGCAAGGCGCGGGTAACCTGAATTTTTATATTGTAATGCAGTTTTATTTGATTCTGTTGATTGTCTGGATCAGCTTTTGCTTTCCATCGCGCTACAGTCATGGTAACGATGTTTATCAGATTATTGCGTTGTACGCATTTGCGAAGTTTGTGGAACTATTGGATGGATCAATTTTTGTTTGGACGGATGGTTGGATTAGCGGACATACGTTAAAACACCTGATTGCTGCGTATGCTGCCTATCGAATTGTGCTGATATTACGGAAAAGGATATTGTTGGCAGGGTAATGTGCCAAACAAATGGTTTATATATCAGTCGCTGGCTCAGATGAAGTAAAAGTAAAAGTATATTAATACTAATATTTATAGTCAATTCTGAAAAACATCTGAGCTTAGCTTTTTGTGCAGCTTCGAAATTCTACTTTGGTATGCATCGAATAAAGGAAGGCTTGATTCAAGTAAAAGGAAGGAGAAATAGAATTATCGATCAAAGGGAGCAGATGCAGAATGTGATTTGCTCAGAGCTCTCATGGCGCCATTTGCGCAAATGTTGTTTTGATACAACACCGATCTAATATTGCCTTGACAGGAAAAAGCACCTTATATAAGCTGCTGAGTGGTCAAATATGACACACTTATATTTGTTAAGCAATGTCAGCGGTAAGCGTTTGAATGAAAATTTTCCAGCCAGCAAAAATGCATTATTTAAAATTGAATATAAAAATTGGCACGCTCAACCAGAATTTCTTGCAAAGAATGAGCAAGATGACAAGTACAATTACTTCGAGGGGAAGATCTTGAGTTCGACAATAATCAAGTTGAACGCTCCGCTAACGCAAGCGTTTGATTTTCAGCCTTCAAGCGAATTGCATCTAACACCGACACCGACACCGACACTCAATACGCTAGTTCAGCAGTTAGCTGGTTTTGACACACTAACAAGTGCTTTAGAATATGCAGCAAAGGGTGTAACGGGGTATAACTTTTATGACGCGAAAGGAAATATTCGTTCAGTTCTGCCATACAAAACACTTAGGCAGAATGCTCGTACTTTAGCTCAGCGTTTGTCTGGCTTTGATTTGCCCCGTGGTAGCCGGGTGGCGATCATCGCTGATACCTCCCCGGAATTTGTTGAGTTGTTTTTTGCGTGCCGCTATGCTGGGTTAGTTCCATTTGCAATGCCGGTTCCAGTTAATCTTGGAAGCCATGCGATATATGTTCAGCAATTGAGGGGGATGCTCGAAAGTAGTCAGGCTAGTATTGCACTAGCTAATATTGATTATATTAATTTTCTTGAAGAAGCTGTAATAGGTGTTGCCAGCATACGCTGGGCAGGGACACCAGGAAAATTAAATGAGTTTCCTGTCAGTGACGCAGAATTGCAGTTTAATCATCCCGATGAAACTGCGTATTTGCAATTCACGTCGGGTAGTACACGTACTCCGCGAGGTGTAGTTATAACCGAACGGGCCTTGATGTGTAATTTGCAAGGTATCGTACGTAACGGTTTGGAAATAAAACCTGATGATCGTTCCGCATCGTGGTTGCCTTTTTACCATGATATGGGATTGGTTGGACTCGTTCTGGCTCCAATGGTTACGCAGATTTCAGTCGATTATTTAGCAACTAGGGATTTTGCAATTCGTCCGATGCAGTGGTTGCGCCTAATTAGCCGAAATCGCTGTACGGTTGCATTCAGCCAACCATTTGGCCTTAAACTATGCACTCTTCGTGTGCGGGAATCTGATCTTAAAGAATTGGATTTAAGTTGCTGGAGAGCAGCTGGTATAGGTGCAGAAATGATTCGCCCCGATACTTTAAGAAACTTCGCTGAAAAATTTTCATCAGCTGGTTTCGATGCGAATGCTTTTTTGCCATGCTATGGTCTTGCAGAATCAACACTTGCTGTTACATTTTCAAAAATTAATACAGGATGCAATAGTCTGCAAGTAGATAGTAAGACGCTGATTGATAAAAAAATGGCTGCGAGACTGCAGGCTGATGGCCGAAAACAAAATGAATTTGTAAACTGTGGACGTCCATTGCCCGGACATATCGTTAAGATAGTTGATGAAGATGGACATCAGTTATCTGAGATGATGGTTGGTAGTGTGCTGGTGCAAGGTGATAGCGTAATGACTGGCTATTATAATAACTCAGAAGAGACGAGCAAGGCACTTAAGCCTGGAAACTGGCTGGATACCGGCGATATTGGTTTTCTGTTTGAAGGTGATTTGTTTATAACGGGACGTCGCACCGATGTGATTATCGTTAATGGCCGCAATATTCGAGCGCAAGATATCGAAGAGTTGGCTGAGCAGCAACCAGAAGTTAGATCACGAGAGGCATCTGCATTTGGAATTAATGGTGAAGATGGTACAACGACTATTGTGCTGGTAATTGAATGCCGGCTAACTTCTCCAACAGAGCGTCAATCGCTGACAACTAGATTGCAGCAACTTGTTTATATGGCATTTGGAGTAAATTGTGTTGTTGAACTTGTTCCACCACATACTTTGCCTAGGACTTCATCTGGTAAACTTTCACGTTTTGCGGCCAGGCAAGGATATATTCAAAGAACCAAATTAGTTGATCAATTATCTTTTGTAGAGTCAGGCGACAGATAAAAGGTATGCAAAAATTAGTAGCTGTAACAGGTGCTACTGGTTTTATTGGCAGCGTACTAATTCAAAGACTAGTTCAAGATGGATGGATAGTTCGTGCACTTGCTCGGGCTATCCGCTTCTCAGATACTGAATCGGTTCAGTGGATCCAAGGTAACTTAGAGGATTTTAATGCGTTGCATCGTCTGGTGGATGGTGTGGCGTGTGTGATTCATTGTGCTGCAACGGTAAGAGGAAGTTCTTTTCAAGAATTTGAACGCACCAATATTACCGGCACAGAAAATGTCTTGCGTGCCCTCGCTAAACAAAAACAATTTCCCCGTTTTTTACTTATTTCTTCTTTAGCTGCACGTCAACCAGAGTTATCCTGGTATGCTCAAAGCAAGTATTTATCAGAGCAAAAGCTTATTGAATACTCAAACCAACTGCAATGGATAATCTTTCGCCCTACAGCTGTTTATGGTCCGGGCGATAAAGAAATGAAACCGCTTTTTCAATCTATGTATCGTGGTTTTTTCCCCGTTGTTGGAAAAATACAAAATCGATTTGGACTAATACATGTATATGATTTGGTTGCAGCTATATGTGTCTGGCTTAATTCTGAAAAACCAATCACTGGAATTTTTGAACTCGACGATGGCACACCTGACGGATATAGTTATCAAAGTCTTAAAGTCATAGCTCAGCAAATATGGAAGCGCCCGGTACATTGTATTGCGATTCCAGATCTGCTTATTCGATGTATTGCATTAACCAATCTTTGGTTTTCCCGCTTGTTTCAGTACTCCCCCATGCTGACTCCAGGAAAGGTCAATGAATTACAGCATGAAGACTGGGTATGCAATAATACTCCCTTGATTAACGTACTACCTGGTTGGCATCCGAGAATTCGTTTACAAGATGTATTATCTGAAGTAATCTAACTTCAAAATTAACTACACTGAAATAACCTATGACTGAAAGTAATTATGATGAGATCATGAAGCTGCTTTGTGATCGTCTAAGCGACTTGACCAATGCTGATGTCTTGATTGCCCCTGAAACGAACTTGATCAACCAATTGTCCATTGATTCCATCAAACTGCTCAATCTGATTATGGAAGTTGAAGATGCTTTTGATATTTCTATCCCTATCAATGCATTAACAGATGTTCAAACAGTTCGTGAGTTAGCTGATTTGGTACATAAAATTAAAATAACATCATCATAATGAATTTACTTGAAAAGCTAGATGCTTCTGCGGCCGCAAGAAAAGCGCTTTTACCTGATGGTGTGGGTGCTTTTGGTATTCCAATCGAAGAAGTTTTTTCGGCTACTGAAGCCCGAATTGGGGGGCGTCGTGTACTTCTGATGGGCACGAATAATTATCTGGGCCTAACTTTTTCCCCTGAATGCATTCGTGCGGCGCATGAGGCGATTGATAAAGAAGGAACGGGTACCACAGGCTCACGAATGGCGAATGGAAGTTATTTTGGTCACCGCGCATTAGAGAAGGAATTTGCCGATTTTTATCAATGTAGCTCGGGTATTGTTTTTACAACCGGTTATCAAGCGAACTTAGGTACCATCTCTGGTCTGGTTGGTCCAGGCGATACGGTTCTGATTGATGGCGATTCTCACGCAAGTATTTTTGATGGTTGTATTCTTAGTGGTGCGAATATTATTCGCTTCAAACATAATGATATGGCCGACATGGAAAAACGATTGCGTCGCTTGGGGGATAATATTGAAACCACGCTCATTATCGCTGAAGGTATATATAGTATGCTTGGAGATCAGGCGCCTTTAGCCGATATTGTGCAATTGAAAAATAAATATGGTGGTATATTGCTTCTTGATGAAGCTCATTCACTCGGCGTTTTAGGTAAATCAGGTCAAGGCCTTGTTGAAACAACAGGTTTGTTAAATGAAGTTGATTTTATAACAGGAACTTTTAGCAAAAGCTTATGCAGTATTGGCGGGTTTTGCGTGAGTAATCACCCCCAACTGGAACAATTGCGGTATGTCAGTCATCCCTATATTTTTACTGCATCGCCATCACCGGCAACAATTGCCTCAACACGTGCAGCCTTAGAGTTGCTTCGGAAAGGCAGTCATTTGCGTGACAAATTATGGAGCAACTGTCGACAACTCTATACGCAGCTTAAAGAAGTAGGCTATCAGCTAGGCCCGGATCCTGGTCCAGTCATTGCTGCTGTTGTTGCAACGCCACAACAAGCACTGCTACTCTGGCAACAATTACTCGAACATAATATTTATGTAAATCTAATTTTGCCGCCAGCAGCACCCGAAGGTAAATCACTCGTTCGATGCAGCGTAAATGCTGCTCACACAACGGAAGAAATTAGATATGTAGGTGATACTTTTGCAAAACTGTACGGTGCGATAAATACGCAGACATAAAGTACTTTCTGGTTTGATGTATTATATTTAGCACGTTTGCCAATCTTCAATTGTTAAAGAAGAAGCGGGGAGCAGAACTTGGTTCTTGAATCGCGTACATTGGGTTAGACATACTTAATTCATACTTGAGGTACTACGATGCAAATAATGCGGGGATTGGTTTTAATATTATTTTCTTTTCTATTGCAAAGTCATGCCCTGGGATTAAGTATTGTGTACGATGGGTTTAGCTGTCTGAGCGCTGTTAATTCCAATGATCCGACCCCCACTATCACACCGATACAAAGTAAGTTTGAGGTCATAGAAGATGCCGGAGAAGGTATATATCGTTTAAGCCTAACAGGTGGTATTCCGCGTTTTGTCAATAATAATCAAAATGTGTGTATTGATAGTACAACGGCGATTGGATACTCGGGAATTCCTGCGATTGACGGTTTGCCACGCCAACTGGAATTCATTGATGCCACAGCCTATTTTAACGGTAAAGAATTAATGATTGTTATCAGTTCAATGTATACTGACTTGAGCGCGAGAAGCAATCCATTTTTGCCTTTTACTACGAGTTCTGTGTTTGCACTTACAAACACGCTCATCATGGAATTTAATCCTAATTTGTCTTCGTTTAGTTTAAAGAAAGTATTGCGCAATCGAGGATTTACGCAGACCAATGAATCTACAAATTTAATAGCGCCATTCCAAGAAACAGTTTTGCCATCATTTAATGAGACAGCACGAGACAGACCCAAGATACTTACTCCAGTATCCAATATAGACTTTTTTTTGCAGTAAATGGCCGTGCAATTATTCGATCGCAAAGGTGCTGCATCCTGTCCCAGCTAACGTTGACTTGATAATAAAGTCTCATTATCGAGTGCGGATCAGCGCCCATGCTTTTACAGGTTACGATATCAATAACTTTTAGTCTTACAGCAGCTGATTAGCCAAATTCGCAAGGTTTGATCGTTCGCCTTTTTCCAGTCGCACATGCGCATAAATTTCGTGATGCCTGATTTTGTCGATCAGATAGGACAATCCATTACTCTGGGAATCTAGATAAGGAGTATCGATTTGATAAATATCGCCGGTAAAGACAATTTTTGTATTTTCACCTGCGCGCGTGATGATGGTTTTTACCTCATGCGGCGTGAGATTTTGTGCTTCATCCACAATAAAAAACACATTTGAAATACTGCGTCCGCGGATATAAGCGAGCGGAGTAATTTTCAGTTTCTCTTGATCAACGGCATCTGTAATCTGTTTATATTCTTTATCTTTCTCGGTAAACAAACTCTTAATGAATTTTAGATTATCCCACAGCGGTTCCATATAGGGATTAAGTTTTGAGATAATATCGCCTGGCAAGAAGCCAATATCTTTATTGCTTAGGGGCACAATTGGGCGTGCTAAATATATTTGTTTGAAATGCCTTTTCTGGTCGAGTGCGCCGGCGAGTGCAAGCAATGTTTTTCCTGTCCCTGCAACACCTTGCAAGGTAACGAGTTTGATATTTGGGTTTGTAATCGCATGCAAAGCGAATACTTGTTCGGCATTTCTGGGGGTAATCCGGAAGGCGGATTCTTTTTCAATACGTTCAATTCGGTGTGTTACAGGATTATAAAACACCAGAACAGAAGCCCGGTTGTTTTTTAGAATAAAATAATGGTTAGGTATGGGGTTTTGTATGCCTATGTCGGCGGACATACAAAAATTCTGGGTATAAACGCTATCGATAATCTCTTTCGATAACCCCTCGATCACGGTTTTACCCGTATACAAAGATTCGAGATCTTTGATTTTTCCGGTTTCAAAATCTTCCGCGGGAATATTCAGGGATTTTGCTTTGAGTCTTAGGTTGATATCCTTGGATACCAAGACTACTTTTCTTTCCGGATATTCCTGGCCCAGCGAAATTACTACATTTAGAATGCGGTGATCGGCGGTGTTTTCTCTGAATATCTCGGTAGCGTCCAGCCCGATGGTCTTTTCCTGCATGCATACCTTGAACTGGCCATGATTCGGATAATCAATGGGAATCCAGTTTTGCAGCGAATGGCTTGCCGACAATTTGTCCATAATCCGTATGAATTCTCTTGCCTCAAAGTTCTTGATGTCATTGCCCTTTTTGAAATGATCAAGTTCTTCCAGCACGGTAATCGGAATGGCTACATCATTATCTTCAAAGCTGTAAATTGCGTTGTGGTTATATAAGATAACTGAAGTATCGAGAACAAATATTTTCTTTTTTTGCTTTCTTGGCATAGGAAATCAAATTAGTAAAAACTATATTGGCAAATATTAGATACTGCTACAAGACGAATTTTGAGACTCGCAAAAGTAATGTACCCTGTTTTCTAGAAAGGTGCTACTTTGGTGTAATAGGGAGAGAATAGATATGAACCACTAGAAGTATTCAAGAAAATTTCAGTAGGCTATTGAATAGTATCTGCTTTTTTTATTCGTTTCAGGCGGATGCAGCTCTAATATCATTCTTTGATGTTGAAATACTACGAATTCAGAATGATTTTGAGCATGTGCAAGTTATTAGTTCATTTGGAAAGGGATCTCATATGATTTCATTGACTCGGCGATGGTAATTGCACAGTGGATCCGAGACACGGGGTCGATCCATATTTGATTTTGATTTACACTCATAGCCCTATATTTTCTATTTAATGTGACTACAAGTTTCTCTATGGGGCTTGGGCTTGTGCATGTGGAAGTCAGCCTGTTCCTGAACCAGAAACTTACGCCATGCTGCTGGTCGGGCCTAATCTGATCTGATTTGGCGAGGACGTTCATGTAGGTCTGTTAAACGTTGGGTATCTAGGAACTGATAAGTGAAGTAAAATCCGATATGCTCGGATTCGGAAAAGAATTCACCGTCTTTTATTTATTTAATGAGAACTTTGCGCGGCTAGAGTAGTTTTTAGGTGTGGGCGACGATACAATAATTTTTTGAATCATATCGTTGAGTTAATTGATATGAGTTTTTCAGAGTTTGATGTCATCCGTAGTACTCGCAAAGGAAACTTTCTCAATCAAATCGATTACCTGATTGATTGGACACCAATAGAAAAAGCAATCGCTGAACATATGCCCTCACAACTCATGCCGCCCTGCCTATCCCGGTCTGCTGCTGTTCAAAATGTTGCTGGTAGGAATCTGGCACGGTGGACTCAGTGATGAATCAGTTGAAGGCATGGCTAATGCGAATCTGAACGTGATGCGGTTTTGGGGCCTGAGTTTGGAAGGCGATGTTCCGGATCATTCGGTACTGTCTCGTTTCAGGACACGATTAACACAAGCACATGCCTGGCATGTCTTACAAGCTATTAACTACAACCTGAAAAGGTTGTAGTTAATAGGCAGGTACAATTGCTATCATAGGACAAATGCGCTTTCTGTGCCGATAATGATCATTGAAAGTGATTGTTCGCGTGATTTCAGCAAGGAAATGACTAAGAATATCGCGATTCTCACAAAAAAATCAGAAATTGTAACGAATTTGATAATTTGTTGAATTTTGCAAAAGCCTCCTAATATAATTTATTGTGATTGGCAACATTCTGCGAAGCAAAAAGAAAACCGATGAAAACAAAATTATTTACTTTAGAACCAAAAAATTTCTTCTTTCGAGAGAACGGCCTGAAACTAAATTCGCGTGTTCACCTTCCCATTATTTTTCCGATGCACATCATATTAATATCAACCGCATTCTTAGTAAGTTTCGATAATTAGAGAAACAGCGATATGCATTATCAGAACCTGCTTTGTATTGGCGATAGCCAAACTTTTGGCGCGCGGACTTATGGTTGTTATCCGTTATATCTGGCCCAAACGCTCACTCAACAAACACCTTATCAATGGCGTACGATTAATCGAAGCGTTAATGGCTATACAGCCCGGGAATTATGGTTTCTGCTCAATAATGAGATCGAGGTGATCAGCGATACTTATCAAGTATGTGTGCTCATAGGTACAAACGACGTGGGAAATGAAACGCCCCTAGATCTTTTTGAAGAATATTACCGGCAGATTGTTCGAGCATTTCTGATCAAAAAATACAAGGCTATATTTTGTGCTGAAATTCCCCCTATTTTTCCCGATGGCCATATTTTCTTCCGCAAAGAAACAGTAGATCGTCGTAATCAATATAATGACGCGATCAGGAAAATTTCAGCCGAAAATAAAAAAATTCATTACGTGCCGATTAACGGATTAAGTCGTGATTGCTATGTGGATTCTGTTCACTTCAACGAGCAAGGAAATCGAGTTGTCGCTGAGACATTTGCTAAGGCTATTCTAGAACGGTGAAAGTCGGGATTGTAATTGGCACTCGTCCCGAGGTCATGAAAAATTACGCCATTGTTAAGGCTCTGCGCGAAGCGAATTTGGATTTTGTCGTTCTGCATACTAATCAGCACCAAGATCCATTGCTCCGAGAGGTGGTATTTGCCGAAATGGGCTATGTGCCAAATTTTATTTATCCTCGATCTTATAGTATTGGCGCGGCGATTGATTGGGTATGCGACATCATTCGCACGCAGCAGATTGATCTGATCTTGGTGAATGGTGACACTGCGGCGTCAATTGTAGGCGCCGTTGCTGCTGTCTATTCTGATGTTGGATTAGCTCATGTCGAGGCAGGTCTGCGTGCTTATGATAATCGCATGTATGAGGAACGCAACCGTATCATGGTCGATAGTGCGGCGCATTATTTGTTTACGTATACGCAGTATCATGCGGAATATTTGAAAAATATTCCGGATTTGCGTGGCCGAATTTTCAATGTTGGCAATACTACTGTAGATTTAATTCATGACTTCTCTGCTGAATTGGTTAAACCACGTTTGGATACTTACGCATATATTACCCTGCATCGAAAGGAATTTACCGACAGTCGCACAAGAATGATTGACGTTTTTACAACGCTCAATTCGCTGGCAGATGAATTTGATGCTATGATTTTCCCCATACATCCGCGGACGCGGGATGCTATGCAAAATTATGGCCTCAGCTTTGATCTCTTGTCACGGATAACGGTTATTGATCCGGTCGATCCATTTACATCGCTTTCTTACGAGAAATTTGCGGCGCTAATCATTACGGACAGTGGCTGCATTCAGGAAGAGGCTTATATTTTTGGTGTCCCATGCGTGACCGTGCGAAATAACACCGAGCGACCGGAGACCATAAAAGTGGGAGCCAATGTGCTAACTGGTTTCTCCCCTGGAGTGATCCAGGATAAAATATGTTCGCAGAAAAGCCTTGGCCATCAGCAATTCCCACCCGTCTATGGTGACATCGGAGTGGGTGAGCGTATTGTCCAAGCTTTACGAAAGCATTTTATAAATTGGCGTAATTATTAATTGTGTACGTCGATTTCTTTGATCTATACACAGGGCATCATTACAATCTGAGCTGAGCTTTTTATTAAGCTTTCTGACCTGATTAAGTTTCTACACATTTGTTTCGTAGCATGTTTACTAAGTTGTCATCGATGGAAAATTCAGTTTGATTTTCTTCGCTTGGGGTAATGAGAGTCAGAAATTCATGGGGCAAGCAAGTACGGGTTTCTGTCCTTAGGGTGTTAAGGGGTTCCTTTGCACCATATTTTCTGGAAATCCAGCCCAATGGCAACTGCTCATTCCCACGATATAAGCAGGATTTGCCACCTTGTATGCTAACAAACCATGACTTACCTGCGCAATCTATGACAATTTCATCACTCATCATTTCGGCATGTGCATCAACATGCCAGTGCATTGCCAGGGCGTGTTCGCCCGTGCCCTCCACGCGATCCCAAATCATCCACCTTCCGAACAGATGGTCATAGACAAGCGCTCGCCAGTGCATTACTCCACTATCAGCATAGCCATTATGATTGGCCAGGATTACAGTCTTGCCATTAAGATTTTCACTGTGCCATATTAGTTTTGCAGTGTATGCGCGTGACCAGCCAAATGCGGATTCCTTATTCTGCAATGCTTGATCAGTATCATCCAACACAATTGTGTTATGGGCCGATGTGCCGCGAAAGTAATGCCTGAAATGCGGATTCCCATCATAAAGATATGTGCCTGGGTCGACTAATAATGGTTTTCCGTCAAGATCCCAACAAATAGATAAAGCATCGGCGTGCCCATGTCCGAACGTACTTGCTAATCCAAGTTTGCCATGACTGAATCGCATATCGCCATGATTTGCCGCTCCTAGAATTCTCGAGTACCCGGATGCTGCAAAAATTTGCAGCGACTGTACTGGTAATTCGGATTCACAAAGGCTATTTTTCCATGATAATTGGAGATATGGCGACAATGCATAGCCATCGTCGCTATCCCCTACCGCAGGTAAGTTATCAGGCGATGAAGCAAATGCTTGTAAAAAATTTCTACCACGAAGCCAGGCTTGTTCGATATCGCTGGGAGCGGATCTACCATGATGTTTGAGCAGGCAGGTGACCAGTCCGCACAGATCAACCATCATCGCTAGATATCGGAACGATTGTTCGCGATTTCCTCCATCCGGAAGAATTTGAGCATTTGCTTCCTGCGCCATGATTTTTAAGCCAACAGCCAGCCATTCTTCCGAGTCGGGTAGTTCGGGAAAGAGTATGCCGGCGTAAATAAGCCCAGCACATTCTCCGAGGGTATGATTCCCGGCGTAAGCAAAAAGACAAAGTCTTCGCCGGATGAAGTAGGCGTGGTTGTGTACAAGATACACAAGTGCCTGCCAAGTTTGCGGACTAATATTCTCATTTCTTACGCTATCAAATGCATGGCAGATACTTATCAGCCTGAGCGCACATTCCATAGTAGAAATATAATTTACGCCCTTCAGCCACGGATTCGCACTGATCCACGACAGCATTAGTTTTTCCATTCGCCGAATAACTTGGCGTTTGATGCAAGGATCATCTGTTAGATTGCCAACCAAACTGATGGTGACCAAATTTTGTAACCGGGAACGAGCCCAAACAAATTGAATATCTCCAATCGGATTGCCCGGTGCAAAAGGGATTTGCGCAAAGAATTTTAGGGGCCAATAGTGTCCGGTGTCTGGCGCTTTGTGCCAACACAGATCGTTTGCGGAGGTTGCATGATTTGCTGAATTGGGAATGGCGCAAACTTGCTGGTCACTTTTAGTGACGAGATTCTGTAGCTCTAAGTCCCCAAAATCCCAATGAAGCTGAGGAAGGCGAGACAGTTCACTGCGGCAGAACGTATGGTTCTCCGGATCGATAGTCTTGTTGAAAGGCAAGCCATAACCTGCGCGCAACTTGATCCACATGCCGACAAGCGATACCCGTCTCCGGATGCGATATAGAGATTCGCCCATACTCATATGCGACTCAGTTCATCTTTTTAGGCAACTCACCCGGTTTGCGTATTTTTGCTGCATTCATGATCCACGCCGGGTTAGACACTTTTTTCCCAGGTATGGGGATTACGTCCGCTTCCCCATAGATGTCGTGATAATGCCGATAAAGATAGTCACATACATTCTCATAAGCACATTTTTTGCAATTTTTGGTTTTAATTCTATCTTTGAATACATAGAAGCGGCTGAGTCCTGCTGTACATACTGCTCTGAAGCCATATTTGGCAACAAAAGTAAGATACGGTGTTTTAAGAATGCCGAGTATCAGGCAGAGCCAGGTAACGAAACTACCTTTTCTGATCAGGAAACTTGTGAAATTGTCCCATTCGTCCGGATCAAAGGTCATTTGATCCATGTTTGTCACATATTGCTCGTAACCGGGAAGGAAGCAAAAGGGCATGTATCTTACATTGAAATGAGGAAGTTCAGCTTCGCACGACTTGATTGCTTTAATGATTTCTCGGCCTGCATCTGCGTAATTGACATACACTTCTTTAACGATATCAATATTCTTTGCTTGTAGCACCGGATTGAACATCACAAAATTAATGTTATCGACCTTCTTTTTAATGAGCAGTTGTATAATTTCAGTCAGGTACATGAAATTGGTTTTGCAGACAACTGTGTTGGTTCGAACCCTCAAACCAAATTCATTTGCGTGGTCGATAGCTTCCAGAATGTGATCAAAACTGCGCGGAACTTTTGTCAGATCATCATGAGTTGGCGCATCATGACCATGGATACTGAACAATATATCATCGACACCCGCAGCGACGAGACCGGCGACGTAATCCCGCTTAGATAACCTGATGCCGTTTGTAATCAGGCAGACAATGGAAAAGCCAAGTTCTTTTTTAGCATACGTGATCAATTCGGGCAGATCTTTACGTAGCGTCACTTCTCCTCCGGTAAACTCGATTTCTTGTATCCCAAGCATTTTGGCTTGCTTGAGCTGTTTTCTCGCTTGCTCTGTAGTCAGCGTGTTTTCATTGGATTTCGTGATGACGGAATCATAGTAATAGCAAAATGGGCATTTAGCATTGCACGCATAGCCTAAATTAATCTCTACTTTTTTGGTATGGTAAAGCACAGCTAAAGATTCCTTTGTTTTAGAATTGAAAGTAGTGGGTCGAAGTGAACTGTGCAGCAACGCAATCTAAATCTCAGAGGCCCTTTATGCTAGATATTAAGTTATTGTATCAAGGCTCAGGTTTTATGCTGTAACAGGATAGTATTTGTTTGAATGTTGAGATTATATTCAATTCTCAGCAATGCAAACCATTTAAGTTGAGAATTCATGCTAATTAAGAAGATCGTACTTTATCTGAATGATATTGCGATAAAATTATCAGCAGAGATGGATGAAGAAGCATCCGAGATTCACTCGTTGGATGAGTTTGATATGCTTGAATGATTCTATGAACTGATAAAAATACAAACAATTTAAGCTCATTAGCTAAAGGAGTTTTTTCTATGGTTGCATTGGTCCGGTGGGGTATATTAAGCGCGGGACTAATGGCCGATCGCTTTGTTTCTGATCTTAGAAAGACCCCCGGCGCTGAAGTTGTCGCCGTGGCAGCACGATCAATCCAACGAGCGGAGGCATTCGCAGCAAAGCATCGCATTTCTCGCGCGTATGACTCATATGAGGTACTAGCCAAAGATCCGGATATTGACGTTATCTATGTAGCTACAACCCATAATTTCCACAAGAGTCATACGCTTCTGTGTCTGGAAAATGGAAAGCATGTGTTATGTGAGAAACCATTTGCGCTGAATGCGATAGAAGCATGCCAAATGATTGCTTGTGCAGGTGAAAAGCGGCTTTTTCTTATGGAAGCCATGTGGTCGAGGTTTAATCCTGTGTATAAGCGTGCGATGCAGTGGGTTAAGGACGGGTTGATCGGGGAAGTTCGGATGTTCAAGGCCGATCTCGGATTCAGGGCATCGTGGGAACCTCAACATAGATTGCTTAATCCTGCTCTTGCCGGTGGGTCAATTCTGGATGTCGGTATTTATCCCCTTGCTTTGGCATCTCATCTCTTTGGCCCGAAACCTTCAGAAATTCAAGCGCTGGCATTTCTGGGCGCAACCGGTGTCGACGAGCAAGCTGGTATCATGCTGCAATATCCACAGGGGCAGCTTGCTTTACTGTCAAGCTCCATTCAAACGCGCACTCCGCATAATGCTTTTATTATGGGTACCAAAGGAATGATTTGGATTCCCATGTTTTGGCGTGCCCGCTTGGCTGTTCTTTGGCGTTCAAGAAAATTGCCTCGAATCACATGGGGGAGCGCGGGATACGAGCATGAAGCTGCAGAAGTTAATCAATGCATTCGAGAAGGAAAATTAGAAAGTGCAAGCGTTACTCTTGCTGAATCCTTGGCTTTGATGGAAACGATGGATCAGATTAGGAAAAAAATCGGCTTGAAATATCCTGGGGATGGGTCGACTTAATCGCTGGATGACAACAGTCAATTATTTGGATGGTCACTTCTAGATTTTAGTGGCAAAACTCATTAAAAACATTTCGGTGACTGTGATGTTACATCCTGGTTTCCTCGATTTAACTCGCAATTCCCAGAGGTCTTGCCACGGGGATAGGTGCAGGGCGTGCGGAGCAAATTTATTGCTGATTAGAATTGTTACTATTTCAAAAAGATTTGATCGAATGTTCCGCCATCGGAGAAGTGAGTGTTGTGTGTGGTTTTCCAGTCGCCAAAGGCGTCATTAATATTGAATAATTCTATTTTGGGAAACTGCGCTGTGTATTTTTCAGCGACTTTAGCACTGGTGGGTCTGAAAAAATGTTTGGCAGCGATTTCTTGCCCTTCTTCTGAATAGAGATATTGGAGATAGGCTTCAGCAGCTTTCCGCGTACCTTTCTTATCGACAATTTTGTCAATTAATGCGACGGCGGGTTCAGCCAGGATGCTTAGAGAAGGAATGACGATTTCAAATTTCCTTGTGCCATATTCTTTAAGTATCTGGAACGTCTCGTTTTCCCATGATATTAAAACATCTCCGGTTTCACGCTCTACGAACGAGGCAGTGGAGCCACGTGCGCTGGAATCTAGTACCGGAACATTCTGATAAATCTTGCGGACGAAATCTTTCGCTTTATCTTCGCCATAGTGCCGTTTGCCATATTCCCAAGCTGCCAGGTAGTTCCATTGCGCTCCACCGGATGTTTTTGGGTTTGGTGTAATGACCGATACATCAGGATGTGCCAGGTCTGCCCAATCCTTAATTCCTTTGGGATTTCCTTTGCGTACCAGAAAAATGATGGTCGATGTATAGGGTGTGCTGTTATGACTTAGGCGTTTTTGCCAATCTTCCGGTAGTAATTGGGTTTTTTCTGCGATTGCATTGATATCATTGGCTAAAGCCAATGATACGATATCGGCCTCCAATCCTTCAATAACGGAACGTGCTTGCTTGCCGGAACCGCCGTGAGATTGCTTGATTGTGATTGTTTCATCAGTTTTTGCTAGCCAGTGTCGTGCGAATGCCTGATTAAATTCTTGATATAACTCCCGTGTTGGATCGTAAGAAACGTTGAGTAAGGTTTTCTCCGCCAATACGATATTGCTGATCAAGAAACCTACTGCCAAGAAGCTTATGGTTAGCCATGTTTTAATGCTCATAATGGTTCCTCACATACAAATTACAAACAATTTATAAGAGATTGATTCGAGACGATTGGATGATAGTGCTGCTGATACCGGTTTAAAGTTAACTAGACGGAATGAATGCATAGCATACATAATACTACGCAGCTGTGGATAAGTCGATCAGACTGGCATGGGTTTCCTCTCCATGGGGTGCTTTAAACGGCGTCATGTCATTGATAGTAGTGTGAGGTTAGAAATAGCGAGCTTGCAAGGCTGATAATATGCTGTTGTCGAGAAATAAAGGGAGGTTTTTTCATGCTATATCCCCCAGCATATTTTGCTTATGAGAGTGTTTGCTGCGCCAATTTTATTGGCGCAAATTCTCGATTTTTGGTTCATTGGCTACTTTATAGATGGTTGGTCAGGATGCGTCAATTTGTGGTGTCTGTGCCACGATAGTTTATTCCCTGGTTTCATGCACAGTTCTTGCCAGCTCTGTTATTGATCGGGTGGTGTCAAACGCGTCTTTTTGCGTGTGCTCAGTCGATATCCTTACAACTAGACGAAAACGACGCTAGAGAAATCACGACAGTCATCTTTGGATAGAGGGGCCTGGTGAAATTCCAGGACCCCATAGTTTTCAAGGTATCGTTCTTTAACGATTTTCTAATCAGAAAATAAAACTTAACAGATTGTTATCACGCTAAGTTCTCTTGCTATTACATCGATTTTGACGAGATTTTCCGTAAATCTCTAAAAGTCCATAGTAGCGATTTACTGAGAATCTCCTTGTTTATTGCCATCATAGAGGCTTGGTGGATATTGACCTGGTTTTGGATCACCACAGCCAACTAAAAAGAATGCGAAAATAGCTGCAATTAATAGAGAATATTTCATGTCCATTATCTCCTATAAAATTAAAGTTCTATGATATATGAGTTAAGTGAAACAGCTCCTCGGCCATTCAAAAACAAAACGACCGTATTCTTATTACCAGAATATGGCAGCCCTGTCCAGAGAAATTCGGAAAATTTTATAAAGATGAACGCATATTTCTGGAGATCATTCAATTAATCTCCAGAAATAAATTACAAGAGCCTGATACAGAATCGCGCTTGGGATTATAGCTCGCTCTCCAACAGTTAGTTTCCAACTAAATGAGAGTTAGCCGCTCCAACTTAGTCACAGAAGCATTTCGTTCAGCAGAGCCATAAAGATCCCAATTGACTTCTATTTTATTTTGATCATTCTTTTGTACATTAACCAATGCAAAATTATTGGTTTTGCAAGGTTCCATGAGTAATCGGAATGCTACATTGGGTTCGCTATCATCCTGATCTCTCTGCAAAAAACCGTGATCCTTGATCGCCCAGGCTAGCGCAGATGCTTGCGCCCAGGGTAGATCATACGTGATAGCGCTCGATGTCAGCTGATAAACATGGGTACCAGGATATTTTTTGTGGCTCATGCGAAACGCTGCCCCAATGTGCACATCGCCACTCAGTAAATAGAGTGATTTTCCATTCGTATTGGCTGCTTTGAAAATTGCGCCCAATAGTTCATCGCGCTCTACCCAGTTTGTTTCATGCTCCCACTGGTCACGCATATCATCCTTTAAAGCGAGAATATCAAGATAGTTGACTACAAAGCTCTTTACGTGCACGACGGGCACGGGTGAAACTACAAAAACGGAAGTAGCACGCTTAAATGTGTCAGACTCAAGCCAATCCTTAAAGCGTTGCATTTGAGCTTGACCAAGAATGCGGTCATCGGTCGTGCGTGTATAATCACGTTGTCCGCGCATGTCGAGTACATAGAAAGCTGCTTCGCCCCAACTAAATGCATAATCAAATTGATTGTCAGGAGTGGTAGGATTATGAACATGCTCGTATTCGTAATAAGTCAGCTTTGCAGCCTCATACATTTGATAAAAAAGAGAAAGCTTCTCTTCATCGCTATCCCAATCCCACCATGAGTCCAGCAAATTCTGTCTTTCCTTGGCATCATAAGAGCCCCACCCATCGAGGATTTCATGATCATCCCATATCATATAAGTGGGGAAACGCGACAAGACACACCGCAGTTGGCGATGCCCCCAATAGCCCCGATAGATATCGCGATACCATGAACGCATGACTTCTACACGATCCTCTTGCTTTACTTCCTGCACAAATTCCTTACGGTTCTTTCTCAGCCACTCCCAAATGCTGACTTTGGAATTGCCATCGACGTAGACCTGATCCCCAACACCTAGAATAAAGTCACCATTACGTTGATCAAGTTCGTCACCAAAACGATCCCACATGTGAATATTTACAAGATCAAACGAATTTTTCTTATACGGCATGTGGCAACTGAAAAGACCGAATGTCATGGATTCTTGTACTTCATTCTGCGTTTTGAAACGATTGAATTGATTATTGGGAATAATCTCCCATGGCGTTTTTCTTATTGTCCGATTAAGTGCGAAAGCTGCATAAAAATAGCGCTGACCTGGCTTTAGTCCGGTGACTTCCCAAACCTCCGTAATATCATGCGCATATTTTAGATCTGAGGATGCAGTAAGGAATGCATTCGGTATTTCACGAATGCTGTCCTGATTCGAGACACTCCTCAGAAAAAAAACTTCCTTACCATTTACCGTCCTCGTTTCAGGCGTCCAATCGGTAGCCGCCTCATTGTCAGCTAATATCGGCTCAGGACAAATAACCATACGGTATGTGTTTTCCTGATACGCCCGCATCCACAACTTAGTGCTAGTAGCTGTTGTATGCCCAACGATGACAGCATTAGTGAGCAGTGGATTAATCCAGGGGCGATTGGAGCCACGGTCATAGAAGTCGAATGTTTTCATGATTGGTTACCAAGAATTTTGAACGAAAGCTATTGTAACTGCATATTAAAACTATCAGGAAATTGTGAATAAGCCAGATTTTCTTATACAAGCAAATCCGCCCTTAAATACCGGCCCGATCACTCACATTCGCATACTGAGTGGGTTGTAGCTGTAAAATTTCAGTTACTCACGCGGCAACTGGTCACGCTGCAACAAAAAAACAAATTCATCTCCAGCGCTGGTTTCCAGCCAAGTAAACGGTAATTCCGGATAGGCTAGTTCCAATGCTGCGCGATTATGCCCGATTTCAACTACCAGGATTCCGTCGTCAGTTAAATGCTTGGCGGCCTGTTGTAGAATTTGGCGCGTTGCATCCAGTCCATCCGCACCGCTTGCCAGCGCATTTTCTGGCTCATGCCGGTACTCCTGAGGTAATTGCGCCATCGATTCGGCGTTGACATAGGGCGGATTACTGATAATTAGATCGTAGCGCTTTTTCTGTAACGCTGAGAATAGATTGGATTCAATCGGATCAACTCGTTCTTCCAGTCCGTAATTCTGTATATTTTTGTGTGCTACAGCAAGCGCCTGAGCGGAAATGTCGGCGGCATCAATCGTGGCATTGGGGAAGCTATGCGCCATCAAAATGGCGAGACAGCCGGAGCCGGTGCAGAGATCGAGTGCGGTGGTTATGACATCCGGGTCGATGATCCATGGGGATAGCTGTGTTTGCAGTAATTCGGCAATGAAGGAGCGTGGAATGATTACGCGCTCATCGACATAAAAGCTGTATTCACCGAGCCAAGCTTCATGCGTCAGATAAGCCGCAGGAATTCTGTCTTTAATGCGGCGCTCAATTATTTTTAGTACGTGATTGCATTCGTCCGTTGTGACACGCGCGTCCAGAAACGATTCCAGTTGATCCAGTGGTAAATATAAGCTTTTCAGAATAAGATACGCCGCTTCATCATATGCATTCGCCGATCCATGGCCAAAATACAAACCGGCTTTGTTGAATTGGCTGACCGCGAAACGTAGCAAATCGCGGATGGTATGCAGTTGCGATTGAACTTGGGTGATCATGGGCATTAAATTAACCGAGAAGCTGAAATGTTCATGTAGAAGCAGTGAAAATAACTGGCTATATTGATGAAACTGCAATGTAGCATAAAAACCAGGATGTGAAAGAAGCTCACATGCTAATTATTTTGAATACATCATATTATTGAATATCGATACAGATAATTATTTCATGCAGGTTGCTTTGGAATTGGCGCAGCAAGCACAAGAGTGCGGTGAAGTTCCAGTCGGCGCTGTAGTAGTGCGGCATGGCGTCATAGTCGGGCGTGGTTTTAATCGTCCGATTTCTGTTGCCGATCCAACTGCACATGCTGAAATCATTGCAATGCGCGATGCCGCCAGTCATATGGCTAATTACCGTTTGCCGGACTGTATGCTATATGTCACATTGGAGCCGTGCGTAATGTGCATCGGCGCGATTTTTCACGCTCGTATCCAACGCCTGGTCTATGCTGCAACGGATCCCAAAACCGGTGCCTGCGGCAGCGTTATGGATTTACCTGCGGAAACGCGATTGAATCATCACTTATTAGTTGATGCAGGAATCATGGCTCCTGAGGCTGGCGCATTGTTAAAGCAGTTTTTTGCACAAAGGCGCAATGCAACGAAACGGAGTAAACATGAAAATTGATATCTATATCGCTACCCAGCAAATGGATGTAATGGATGAACAGGGACAAATCGTCCGGCAATATCTCATTTCTTCGGCAAAGAACGGTACAGGCCAGGAAAATGGCAGCTTCTGCACACCGCTGGGGAAACACATCATTCGCGTTAAAATTGGCACTGGCCAACCTGTCAATACGGTTTTTATTAAGCGGCGCCCTACCGGTGAGATTTATTCACCGAGACTGGCTGCACAATTCCCTAAACGTGATTGGATTCTGACACGTATTTTATGGCTATCTGGCTGTGAGCCGGGTTTTAATCGATTGGGTTTGGTGGATACCATGCGTCGCTATATTTACATACATGGCACGCCGGATAGTGTGACGATGGGCAAGCCCGGATCTATCGGATGCATCCGCATGCGCAATAGCGATTTGGTGGAATTGTTTGATCTGGTGGGCGTAGGAACACAGGTAGAGATAATTGCATAGAAAATAAATTGATTTTCCCTTAACATTCAGAATAAGCTATTGCAATTGGGAGGGAAAATGGAATCTCTATTAATCCTTGAAAGATTCAGATTTGCTCACTGCATGTTTTTATTAGTCAGTTTGCTTTTATTTTCCACTCGGGTGGTCGCGGATGAATGGATTTATACCGTGAACGCAGGAGATAATCTCTGGAATATTTCCGAGCAGCACTTGATCAGTACGCAGTATGCAGTTCGTTTGCAGCAACTCAATAAAATATCCGATGCCTATACTATTCCTCTCGGCACCAAAATCAGAATGCCCGTTGCGTGGTCAAAAATACAAACTAGCGGAATTTATGCTCAAGTGATTCATGTGCATGGTGGCGTTCATGTAAAACGCAAGAATGCCACGGAAGTTCCCGCCGAAACAGGAATGAAGTTAAATACAGGCGATGAAGTGCGCAGCGAGAATGACTCCTTTGTCACCCTCAAGTTCTTCGATAACTCGCAACTCCGATTACAAGAAAATAGCCAGATTCGTATCAGCGAAATGAATGTGCTGGGTGACAACGGGTCGGTGGATACGCTCATCGAATTGCAGCGGGGTCGGACCGAGAGTGACGTGCCACAAAAACCAGGGATCGGTACCCGCTTTAGAATTAGAACACCATCTGCCGTCAGTTCCGTGCGAGGTACTGATTTTCGGGTTGGAACAGCAACCAAGGATGAGCATACGAGCAGTGAGGTGTTATCCGGTTTAGTGCAAGTCGAGGGTGAGAAAAAGGAAATTGCAGTTTCGGCGGGTTTTGGAACGATCACAGTACCCGGTGCGCCACCCGGTTCACCGGTTAAATTGTTGTCTGCGCCGGATTTGAGTAATACCCCTGTGCTCTATGAACGCTTACCTTTGGTGATTTCATTGAATCCGCTTGCGGGTGCTGTGACTTATCGTGCCCAAATTGCTAATGATCAAAATTTCCAGAATTTATGGACTGAGTTTACTACAGACAAATTACCTTTCCGTGATGGTGATATTCCAGATGGTGACTACTGGCTGCGAGTTCGAGGCATTGATGCTGCCGGTATTGAAGGGCATGACGCCACGATAACTTTCACACTGAATGCTCGTCCGGAACCCCCTTTTATTATTGCGCCATTACCTGAAGGCATGGTTGACCCGGTCAAGCGCGAATTCCAATGGTCGATTCAGCCGGAAGCGGCGCATTACCGCGTTATGATTAGTCAGGACCCCGGATTCGCAACAACTGCGATGGATAACGTCGAAGTTACGAACAATACCTTTCGGTTGGTCGATCCTTTGCCGCCGGGCCATTATTTTTGGCGTATTGCATCGGTTTCCACGACTGAAGGTGTAGGGCCGTTTACAGATGCCATGTCATTCCGGATGCCCTTCCCAGGGCCAACTATGGAAGCAACAAAGTTCGATAAAACTCAAATGACATTTGCATGGCGAGCCGGTGGCGAAGATCAAAGTTTTCATTTCCAGTTAGCACGCGACGAGACATTTAATCAAATTTTATATGATGAGAAAACCTCAGCAACCCAATTGACAGTCGCACGACCTGATGGAGGTCAATATTTCTTGCGTACGAAAACGATCGAAGCCGATGGTTATGAAGGGCCTTGGGGACCATCACAAAAAATCGATATCCCTTACGCTAATCCCTATTGGTTGTTGTTGCCATTCGCACCGTTGATTGATCTACTTTTATGATCCGGTGGGTAGATCGCGCATTTCGCAACACATTTGTTTTGCGTGCGATCCTGCTGATAACAAGTGTGGGATTCTTGTCCTTTTTTGCAGTATTAGAACGTATTGACGCAGTTATTTACGATCAAGTTTCCACCATACAATATTATCCACCGGATGATGGTATTGTTATCGTTGCAATTGATGAGGAAAGCATAAAGACGCTAGGGCGTTGGCCTTGGTCAAGAAGTGTACATGCCGAATTAATCAAGCGATTAGAGAGTATTGGTAACCACTCAGTTGCGTTTGATCTGATATTCTCAGAACCACAAACCAACGACCCTGAGGCGGATCATTCCCTGGCAGCGGCTATCGCGTCTCATGGCATGATCATTCTCCCCGTTGCTCCAGTTGCTGATAAAAATAGAGAGTATGTTTATCTTGTTGAACCACTTCCTATCTATCGTCAGCATGCAAAGCTAGGTCACGTTGATATTGAACTGGATAGCGATGGTATAGCCCGACGGGTTTTTCTAACGGCCGGCATCGAAGAACCCAAGTGGCCAGCATTTGCACTAACCCTAGCTGCATCAGCTAACCAAAACATAGCAAACTGGATTAAAAGTTTTCCTGATGAAAATATTAACCCTTGGGGGCGCTGGGTGCGTTCACACGAAGTATTGATACCCTATGCTGGAAAATCCGGAAGTTTTCTACAAGTATCATATGCTCAGGTATTGTCGGATGATCAGATTTTAGCGAGCCTAAGAAACAAGATTATCATTGTTGGAATGACCGCGACCGGAATCGGAACCCGATTTGCTACACCTGTTTCTCCGATTAACCGTCGACCGATGAGTGGAGTAGAGTGGCATGCCAATGTTCTTTCCATGTTAATCCATGACCGCATGATTCTTCCGCTAGCTAACTATTCAGTTAGCTTAATTTCTGTAGCCTGGGTATTCGCCATATTATTCACACTCGGTACTTTTCAGCGAAACATCACGATACCATTGCTCCTTGCGCTAATTGGCTTTGGTTTGTGTGTTGTTTGGGGCGTTTTGCGATTTCTCCATATCTGGTTTCCTCCTGGTGCTGCATTGGTTGGAACGATAGCGATTTACCCTCTATTGAGTTGGCAACGCATTAACGAATTCATGCAATCACTCTTTGTTGCCAAGGCAGGTTCAAGCGCAGCTTTGGAATCTGTGGGGGATGGCGTTATAACGACCGATACGCGCAATCATATTATTTATATGAACAAAGGCGCTGAGCGGATCCTTGGCGTAACGCTCAATCAAACTCAAGGAGCATCGTTACTCAAACTGATGCATCTTAGTAAAATTCAGGATAGGACTGCTTTTACTGGGTTAATAGACTCAGAAATACCGATACCTGCATCCAGTATCGGTACTATCCAGTGCTATCTAAAAACTTCTGGTGGCGAGAAGCGCGCTGTGCGGATTACGCGCCATATGCTGCGTGATGAACATAAAGCGTTGATGGGGTTTTTGTTTGCGCTTGCTGACATCACCGATACCATTGAATTGACAAGGCAAGTTGAATATCAAGCAAGTTACGATACATTGACCAACTTACCAAACCGGGCATTGCTGCTAAAGCGATTTGAAGCAATGACATCATCACCGAAAAAATACGGAAAAATTATTGCTGTATTTTTTGTTAGTTTAGACAATTTTAAAAAAATTAACGATGCATTAGGTCACCGCGCAGGCGACGAGCTGCTGAAAATGGTATCACAGCGACTCAGTAACATCATTTCAAATGCTGATTTTTTAGCACGCTGGGGAGGTGATGAATTTGTTCTTCTATTTAATGACTTGCATGATAAAGATATTGCTGCGCAAAGAGCTCAAGAAGCTTTAGATTTAATCGAGCATCAATTTTTTCTGCATGGCCAGGAAGTATTTGTGACAGTCAGCATTGGTATTAGTTTTTTCTCTGAAGACGGGAAAGGCAATGAGATTGTTTTAGAACAAGCAAGTACTGCTATGCGTCGCATAAAAAATGAAGGTGGCAATAGTTTCGGATTTTATTCAACTGAGTCCTCTGTCGCTTGGACGCGCGATAGGCTTAAATTTGAGAAAGAATTACGCATTGCTTTAAATGAGGGTCATTTACAAGTGCTATACCAACCTATTGTTGATGTTCATCAACAAAGCATCGTGCGCATGGAAGCGTTGGTTCGTTGGCCTCATCCGACACGAGGATACCTATCACCGAGCGAATTTATTCCATTAGCAGAAAGCGTTGGATTAATGGAGCAACTAGGGAGAGAAGTGTTAAAAACCGCATGCGTTGCAGCGTATAGACTTATTCAGAGCAGTAAGCCTATTCATGTATCAGTCAATGTGCATCCGCGTCAATTGCTGAATGAAAATTTCTTACCCACACTTTCTCGGGTTTTAACTGAAACCAAGCTACCAGCGACCTCACTCACACTCGAAATTACCGAGAGTGCTGTCGTTAGCGATATGGCACGTGCCGCGGTGATATTGCAGCAAATTAAAGGACTTGGTGTCCTCATTGCGCTTGATGATTTTGGTACCGGCTACTCTTCACTTACATTATTGCGTGAATTGCCGATCGATATTCTGAAGATCGATAAGTCTTTTATCCGCGCACTAGATCAAAATATCAATGATTTAACTATTACGCAAGCGATTATCGGATTGGGAGCTAATTTAGGACTTACGATCTTCTGGAAAATCACTGTCACTTACAGCAGGGGTACTTTTTCAGCCGTCCAATACCTTATGAATCAATTCTACAGTTAGTAAATGAAGCAGATTTCTCAAGCTTGGTCTCGATTAAGCAATTATGTGCTATTGTGGGTTTGAAGTAATATTATTCACAGCACTGAAAGAATAATTTCCAAGGGTTGCCTCATAAATGTGTAGGATTTATTCGAATGTATTAATCGATTCATCGGCAACTGAGAACAATCCGCTAGTGCAAACCGATCAGAAATATTCTTGAGCAATGATGGCGATATTGCTTGCGAAGTTCCTCAGTGCAAGTGCAGTAACTTCGTTTTTAATACTACGCCACCAATCAACAAAATTTACGTCATCCGCGATCGTGCTAAAATCCCCTTCTAGCTCCGGATTACAATAGCGCTCGAATTTATCCACTTCTCGTTATGAAAAACAATTACCTTGAAAGAATACTGACCGCGCAGGTTTATGATGTGGCGATTGAGAGTCCGTTGGAGCTTGTCGCCAATTTATCTGCGCGGATCCATAATCAGGTGTTGTTGAAACGGGAGGATTTACAGCAGGTTTTTTCTTTTAAGTTTCGCGGGGCCTATAACAAGCGGATCAAGCTGCCGCCTTCCGTGCGCCATCGCGG